>JAEIGA010000027.1_pt1 | contig 177648 bp, 244 predicted proteins | sample 9270691 | NCBI WGS metagenome assembly JAEIGA01 (sample SAMN17057246, study PRJNA624740) | gut metagenome | biome: biome; isolation source: fecal sample | host: Bos grunniens | place: China: Xizang | collected 2019 | reverse complement strand
ATCGTTTTTTCATATATAACCGAGCCATCTATCCACTCACCTACAATCTGTTCTTCTGTAGAATACTTGTGATACCTCGATCTGCAAGACGGCAACGGTGTTACAATGTCATCCATTTCACCGCTTATAAGTTTGTTGAGTTCTACTTTAGTCAGCTGATTTGTTGTATCATCTGCAGGTGCAAAGCTGTCGCTAAATTGAAGTGTTGAACGCTGTCTTAAATCTGTTCCAGCAGAATTCTGAATTGTTCCATAGTTATCTGTAATAGAAACAACTGTTGTTGTATTTAATGCATCATCTGTTACTGACACATTTCCATCAAACTGTAGAATTGGCTGCTGTGCAACTGTTGTTCCTGTTTTATCAGCAATTACGTGTCCTTCAGCAATTCCACTTGCTGACCCCCTGCCCAATAAGGGCAGGATGGACAGATAAAATTTATGCAAATCTTCTTTGGATAAGAAATGTCTTGACATCTTTTACCTCCTTTTAAATGAGATTGTGCTTGTATCTGCCGTAGAATTGAACTTCTGCGACGTTCCAATAAGCTGGGCTACTATCATATGTTGTCAAGATATCAAGTCGCCAATCTTTGTAGAAATCGTTATTGTCGATATCATAAGAACGAAGGATTGTGTCATCTGAATAGCTATTGCTGTAGATTTCATCCCATGTGATACCGTTATCCATTGACGCTGAAATTGTGAAGTCTTTTATTCCTCCACCTAATCCGCCAGCCTGAAGATCAATAAGTTTAACACTTACAGGTTTTGTGAATGTATATCTCAGCCAACCTGTTGTCTCACTATCTGACGAAGGTCTAGCAGATGTAGAAGAATTATTATCCATTGCATGATATGCTTCATATCCAGGAGCAGCTGAGCTTGAAGCTGCTACACCGCTAGGTGTTGTATTAGATGTCATAACAGGTACTTGTGCATCTATTACAAGTGAATGATATTGTGAATTAAGAATAGCAGCTCGCCAGTTAGTATCTGCAAGCAACTTGTCTGCACAATGATCACTGTCACCTATTGCAGTCATCGCATTTTCATTACTTACAATAGTATTTATCCAGTTAGTACATCTTAAGAGATAATCTGTAGCATTGTCATAATACTTTGTCAGGAGTGAAAGTGCTTCTGGATCTGCTAAGATGTCTGAAAGTGTTGTATATCTAGGTTTAATGATTCCTGCACAATCCATCCAGATAGAAGGTACTTCAACAGGTGCAGCTTTACCATTTACTGTAGGAGGAACAATGTTAATAATATCTTCCATATCACCTTCTTGCAATGGGAGCACATCGATTTCAGTCATGTCATCTGTCTGATTATCAGCTACATCTAAGCCTTCACCAAATTTAACTTGTGTTCTATCTGGCATAACTGTATCTTCATAATCAAGAATGATATGTCCGCTTCCTAATGCTTGTACATTTGCAGGAGCCCAGGAGTAAGTACCACTATTATTAACGCATCTATAGAAATATCCGTTAGTATAATCTTGAGTAGTTGTTCCGATGTACTGAACAAGCATTCCTACGTTACTTGCACTAGCTGTTGGAAGTGTTTCATACTGAATAACTTCACTTGAGCATGTTGCAATTTCTCTCCAGTAATAATTGCTACTATCTTCGTAACATTCGTAGAAATAACCTTTTACAAAGCTTCCTGAAGTTGTACCTGTATATTCTACAACTTTACCTACATAATCAGCAGAAGCAGCAGGCATTGTACTAAATTGCATAATGTCTTGTTTAGTTGCAAGTGCTGCGTAAATAACTTTGTTTTCTACTGGATTAGAAGAAGTAGAAGACATCGACTCATCAATGGATCCACCTGAAACAGATATTCTCCAACGATAAGTTCCATTGTCATTAATGCATTCGTAGAAGTAACCCTTTGTATAAGTTGCATCTGTTGTACCTACATACTGAATAACTTTTCCTGCCCAGTTAGCATTAGCTGTTGGCATTGTTTCAAACTGGATAGTAGATGAAATCTCTTTCCAATCATATGAAGATACATTTTGAATACACTCGTAAAAACCACCCTTCATGAACAAACCTGTTGAAGTTCCTACATACTGCACAACTTGTCCTAATGTTTCAGCTGAAGCAAGAGGCATTGTTGTTACTTGCATAACATCTTGCTTTTCAAGAAGTGCAGAATATATAACTCTATTTTCTACAGGATTAGTTGAAGTAGATGAAATAGCTGTGTCTACATCTATTGTGCTTCCACCTGAAATGAATCTCCATTTGTAAGTGCCATCATATATGCACTCGTAGAAATATCCTCTTGTGTAATCAGCTGTAGTTGTACCTGTATACTGTATGATTTTTCCTACCCAATCAATAGATGGAGTTGGCATTTCATTGTACTGTATAATCTGACCTGCACCTGAATTTACAGCATTAATCCATTTTTGAGTAGCACTATCATACTTGATAATATCGTTATTTGCAAGAGTATTGCTATTTATAACTACATCTGTAAGTTTATCCAATGCATCTGATTCTACATCTGATTCAATCCATGAATAAACTGCTGTGCCGCTAGTTGAATCTACAGTGCCTTGATAGAAATGACCTTTTGTATACGTTACATCTGAAGTGCCTACAAACTGTACTATCTTTCCTACCCAATCAACTGATGCTGTTGGCATTGTAGTATACTGTATTGTCTGACCACCAGAATTTGTAGCATTGACCCATTGCTGAGTTGCACTGTCATATACAAGTATGTCATTATCAGCAAGAGTAGAAGTGTCAATTGTAACATCATCTAAATCATCTAACGCACTTGCTGATCCGCTTCCACCAGACTGTACTTTCTTAGCGACCCATTTGTAAGTAGTTGTACCACCAGTTGAATCTTCGACACACTGATAGAAATAACCATTTGTGTATGTTGCAGTAGTTGCACCTACATACTCTACAATTCTTCCAAGATTATCTACAGAAGCAACAGGCATCTCAGAAACTTGAATGCTGTTTCCTATTCCTTGAATTGCAGCTGTAATAACTTTATTCTGTACAGGATTTTCAGATGTTAAGCTGAGTGCGCTATCTACTGTCTGTCCATTGAAGTCATCTGTGAAATCATAAGTTTCGTACTGTGCTTTCTGTGCATCTGTAAGAGTATCCCAAACAGCCTTTGTACCTTTGTAGTTAGTATCTTTAATAGTTACAATGGTCTTATCATTTGTAGAATCATCTGTTACATCTGCACCGATGAACTGAAGTCCTGCTCTCTGTGTCATTTCTGTACCAGTAGCATCTTCAATTACATGTCCGCCTGATGCAACTTCTATTGCAACCCATTCATAAGTTCCAGCTGTAGAAGATTCTTGACAGCGATAGAAAGCACCATTTACAAGATCGCCTGATGTAGTTCCTACGTATTGTACAACTGCACCGTCAAGTGTTGAAGTAGGGCTAGGAAGTGAGCTGTATTGCATAACATCTTGCTTGTCTGCAAGTGCATCATAGACACCACCTGATTCTACTGGATTTGTACTTGCTGATGTAGGAGTAGAATCAAATGTTAACTCATCTTGTTTATGATTCCATGTATACTTATCCCCTGTAGTTACAAGAGACAAATCAGTTCCACCCTGAGCTGCAGGTTCATTTGAATACTCGTCAATACCGAGATCTAAGATATCTTGCTTAACAACAGCTGTGACTGATGCTACGTGACCCTGATCAGTTGTTGCAATCTTATAAAGCCCAGATGTTTCAGCTGTTGTGATTTTACTTGCATCTGATGCATGGTCGTAAGCTTCTTTACCTCTATCACCTCTGTAAGCTGTAGTAGAAGTTTCACCAAGCTCCAATCCTTCTGCAGCATTAGCATTGATCCATTTTGAAGAAGTTCCATCGTATTTAAGAATCTGAGCATCTTGAGGAGATGTAATATCTACATCATCTAAATCTGAAATTTCATCTGGAACATGTGCAGTTACAACGGTTGTATCAAGGACTGCATCATCCTGTACATCAAGACCTACAAATTGCAGATTAGGTCTTTGAGTCATTTCTGTACCAGAAGCATTTTCAATTATATGCCCACCAGCTGATGGAGTAGCTCCTGTTAATACCCATTCATAAGTGCCAGGTGTATCTGATTCCTGACATTTGTAAAAAGCACCATTTACAAGATCACCTGATGTTGCACCTACATACTGTACAACTACACCATCAAGTCCTACAACAGGAGATGGAAGTGAACTATACTGAATGATATCTTGTTTATCTTCAAGTGCTGTATAAACACCGCCCGATTCTACTGGATTTGTCGAACCTTGAGTAGGAGTATCATCGAATGTAAGTACATCCTGCTTGTCCTGCAAAGCTGCATGCACACCGCCTGAAGTAACTGGATTTGTGCTTGCTGCTGTTGGAGTAGAATCAAATGTCAATGTATCCTGTTTTCCTGCAAGTGCATTGAATACACCACCTGACTTTACAGGATTATCAGAATTTTCTGTTGGATTAGCATCAAATGTAAGTGTATCCTGTTTTCCTTGCAATGCATCGTACACACCGTCTGATGTTACAGGATTATTACTTCCATCTGTAGGAGTAGAATCAAATGTAAGTGTATCTTGTTTGTCTTGGAGAGCTGCATATACACCGCCTGATTCAACTACATGAGTACTTCCTGATGTAGGAACAGCATCAATTGTAAGAGCATCTTGCTTTTCTTGTAATGCTGTATAAATACCACCAGAAGTAACAGGATTGATTGAACTTGCTGTAGGAGTAGCATCAAATGTATAGCTGATCCATGGAACAGTTACTGCAAGATTTCCACTTCTGTCAAGTGCAATTGGATATACACGATTAAGTGTTTCAGCTGCAGCTACTGCATCAGATGCAAGTTGTGTTTCACTCTGAAGTTTTACTTTCATTACATTTGAAGTATTGAGAGTAAGACCTGCTCCAGCTGTATATAGCCCGCTTACATTCACGAATTGCGATGTGGTAGTATCCCAAATGAATGTAGTCTTATCTGTAGAGCTTAAATCGATATAGAGCACATTAGCTACTCCGGTGTTGGGTAGCGAATTCACTACCCTTACACCGATTAAAGAATGTCTGGCATCACTAAGGTCATAAAATGAAGCATCTTCATCTTTTAAGTAGATAAGCTGACCATTAGTAACTGGCAAACTGCTAAGTCTTGCTCTAGTCGTTTGTACAAATTTAACTTGCATAAATGAACCTCCTTTAAGTCAATGTACAATGACTATTTATAAGTTTATGCATTAGTCGAATGACAACCATTGAAGCTTAGCGTCTTCAACTTCTTGCTTAGTTGCATATGTTGTTGTAATAACATTTCCAGAAGCATCAGCTGTTGCCATTGAAGCTGTACCTGTAAGGTCACCAGTTACATCACCTACAAGTCCGCCAGTTGCTGTAATCGCAGATGAGAATGTTGTAGCTCCTGCAACTGTACCACCATCTGTCTTATCGAGCTTATCATCAATATCATTAAGTTCAGCTGCTGTTGCTGTAATACCGAAATCAGTGAGCTCGATGTCTACATTCTTATTAGCATCAACTGTAAGTGTTGTGCCTTCAACTGAAATACTTTCAATGACGTTAACATCTGCACCAGCTTCAATGCTATCAAGTTTATACTTATCAGCTGATGTCATAAGTCCTGGATCATTTTCACCAGTTGCACTTGCAACTACAGGTGAATATGTTGTATCTGTAAATACAGCATCTGCAGGAACTGATTTACCAAGCATGAATCCTGTAGATTCAAGAGTACCGTCATTCTTGAATTTAGGAACTTCATTATCTTCGCCTACTACTCTTGGAATAACATCTGCTGAAAGTGCATAAGCAGAAAGATCAATTTCAGAACCGAGTTCTTCCCAAACAGCATCTTCTTCTGGAGGTCCTATAATATTTGCTCTGACGCAGACATATTCTGCATTAGCTTCAGTTACATGCCAAACATCTCCTACTGATGCTTCAGTTGGAAGTGCTGCTACTGTAGGTTTTGTTCCTTTGAATTTGAATACAGCTGCAATATCTGATTTCTTTGCAAGATCATCATAGCCCTTAATAACTACATCATATGAGCTTCCTTCAGAAGGTGTTACTGTAATAGCGCCATCTGTTGTAAGAGAAGTTGTAAATGTATAAGTTGTGTCTTCTCCTTCAGGAGGAAGAGTAAATGTTGTAGTTGTTTCCTTAATAGCTTGATCTTCAATACCAACTTCTACTCCAGTTACAACTGCAAATGTTCCACCAGCTGCAAGAGTTGTAGGTGAGCCAACTGCATCTTCAACTGATACTGCTGTCTCTGTAGGAAGAGTAATTGTTCTAGCATTTGATGCTGTGACATGTCCAAATTTATCTGTTTCAATACCTTGAACTGTAAATGTTCCGCCGAATGTAGGAGAACTATCAGATGTTGGATCTGTTGTAACAGTAGCTCCTGAAGGAATGCTATGACTGATTGTACCTGTTCCAGTAATAGCAGCTCCACCTGTAACGTCTGTTTCAAGTCCGTCACCAGCTGCAACAGATGTAACTGTACCATTGAAATCATTAAGAGTAGCTACTCTAACATATGTATATTCATTACCATCTACAGCTGAGCAGAGATAAACGTTGCTGTTGTAAACATACAAGCAACCAACTTCACCAGGTGTAGAAGATGTAGGAACAGCATTAATAACTTTGGTTCCTTTTGTATATTCAGCTTGACCTAAGAACATCTGGTGTGTATCAATTGTAAGATAGAAAGTATCGGGATCGCGTGTTACAGGTAAGTTTGCAAGCGCGCCTCTTCTAAAAGCAATCATGTTACTAGCCATTACTTAAACCCTCCTTATTATAATTAAAAATCAGTGAATGAAAATGTATTTGCTACTCCTGCTTCTGTTGCAAGTGTGTCATCACTAGCAGTAGCTGGATCTATTACATCACCGCCAATGTTAAGTGTATCTATAGGTCGTCCAGATTGATCTGTTATAGAAGTACCATGGTCAACTTCAACATGTGTAAGTCTTACATCGAAATCATCCATTCTTGTATCCATTGCATCAAGACGTCTGGCAAATTGCTCTATTGTTCCACCTGCAGCTGCCATTGCAGCATCAATTGCTTGTGTAATTAAATTTGCTGTAACTACATACTTGCTAGGATCTGTTAAATCTGATATTGTTCCTGTAGATGCAAGCATTACACCATTAGCTGCATGAGTGAAACCACCGAGTCCATCTGCAATAAGCAGATAGCCTTCATGAATGAGAGTCTTATCAATCTTTCCTGAAATGTCTACATAAAAACCTCTGCTATCAATCTTTAATGCATTGTTAGCAAAGTTAGATACTTTTACATTGCATGTAATCTTATTTGTGCCTTGCTCAAGATTAAGTGTAGCTGTTTCTGTTGAACCTACTGTGTATACATTTTTCAATGCTGAAACATTTACAACTATTTCTGAAGATGTTTCTCCATTAGATACTGTAAATACAAGAGAAGGGCCTCTAGTACCATCAGGTCTAGTATAATTCTCTTTATATTCTACATTTCTAAGATATCTGTCCTTCGGAATTGTTACAACTACATCATCTTTTCCATATACAGGAATTCTGAGTGTTAATGTTTCACTTATGTATCTAGGTTCATGTGCTAAACCTGTAAGTGGAATGCTTGTTTCAATTCCTGCATTGTTTGCAACAACTAATGCACCTTGGCTATCTGAAAAGATAATTGAAACAATACCTGTACTTATCTTTTCTTCTATTTCTTCACGTGTAAGATATCTATAACCTAGAACAGCTTGTTCCCATTCTTTTGTTTCAGCATTCCAAGCATAGAAATCAGTGTTGCCTTCACCATCAATATCATTAACTCTGCATATCTTACCATTAAGTAAATCATCGCTACTGAGTTTGTCTCTATCTTCGATAGTATCAACAGTAATCATCGAACGATCTACCATCAGCTTGTCTTCAGGAGTAAATGTTATCGGAATTGGTGTCGGAGGCGATGGTGGAGTTGGCGGATAAGGTGGCGGAAATGGAGGTGGATAAGGTGGGCATGGTGGCGATGGTGGAATAGGTTCATCTAAAACCTTAATGCTAACAAGGTCTTCATCAAACACAGGCATTGTGCTATTAGAAGGAATAGATGAAAGATACCACCCTTTCTGCGATCTGTTACCATACGCATAATATCCATAATGAACTACCCATTTGAGATCAGGTAATCTTGAAAGAATTACTACATTACCGTCATATATCCTTTTGTTTGTACCAGGAATTACAATATATTGTTCTGACATAAGTAGTACTCCTTATCTGGAAATAAAATAGATGTCATCTAAATCGGGCAACTGCAACGGCTTAACTACATAGCCGTTATCTTTCTCTAAATACCAACCACACACAGGCCTATTGCCTCCGAATTCATACCATCCGTAACAGACCTTCCAAATTTCTGATGTAAACCTATGAAGTTTTACAAAATCTCCTGGATATATGACTTTTCCAGAAGTTGGTAAATTGAGTGATATGTTGTCCATAATGTTTTGCGTTCTCCTAAACTTATTAAAGGTTCAGGATAACATAGAAAAAGGCCGATACCTGTTAAGGTACCGACCTACATAACTGTTATTAATCTATTCAATTGTTGCCACGTGTTTTAATCGAATCTTAACATCTCTCTTCATTTTATTGAGCATGATGTAGAGACGATTATATGCTTTATCCCATGCATCATTACGAGTTGTACCAACTGTTATTTTTTCTATTACAAAATCTATCCCTGCTTTAGTTGCTTCGCCTTTAAGTACATTGTTCATTTTCAAATATTCTAATGCAGCATCTTTTAATTCTTCGGGAAACTTTGCATCAAACGGGTGATCTGAAATACGCAAATCATAAACTAATGTCCCACAAGGAGTGTCATCTATTCCAAATAAAATGATATATTCAGATTTCTTTGAACTTGTACTAGTTTTTTGTTTGATTACTGTAAATCCTAATTCTTTTATGAGCCATAAGCAATCTCGTTTAAATTCTTCATATTCTCCTTTGATAGGATTTTCTAGATCTTGTCCGTACTGCGAAAGCGTTCCATTGATTTCTCGATAAGGATTCACATCTGTTTCATATTTCTTAGTATGTTTGTTATATTGAATTGAGCTTAGAACAAATTGAGAATCTGAATAGATAGTAGGATGCAAATACATTGTTACATGTATTGTATTCTCCGTAACTAAATCTGAAATAGAAGTAGTAGAATTGATTAGTTTATTCATGTGAAATTGACCTCTTTAATTTAGAAGTAAACAATTGTGGTAATCTGTTTTTGGAGATCAACCTCTACGAGGAAAAACAGAAACGGTGGCCGCCGCTGTCCCACAATATTTACTGTTGACTTATGGTGTTGTGACATATTATATAACGATTCTTACCAAGTTTCTTCTTCATCACCAAATGGATCAAAATTATAGAACCATTCTTCAGCTTCTTCCATAGATTCAAACTCTTCATCGATATCACCATTTTCAGGTCTATAGAAATCTGAATCTCCATAAACTGTTACAATTCTGCCTGTATCTGACTCATATAAGCAGTATTCAGTCATGAATCCATCTGCATCTTTGATGTCTCTACGAGCAATAAGGTCCCAAGTTTCATCTTCATAATCAGAAGCTTCTACATACTCAGTGCTTTCTATATCTTTATTCTGAGATTTAAGTTCATGCAGCTTATAATTGAATGCATTAAGCATATCTTGTCCAGATCTTTCAACTATCTGTCTTTTCATTATCAGCCTCCTGCAATGTTTGAAGTAATTTCTGAAATAGCACTGTCCACAAGTCCATTGAGTTTTGTTATAAGCTCTTCAGCTTTTGCAAGTTCACCATCGGCTGCAATCTTAAGAATGCCTTCAACTGCAAAGTCAAAATTATCTTTTGTAATATCTACCTTGTCATCAAAGTTATCTCTAGCAGCATTGCTTCCACCTTCTGCTGCAGCTGTGACACCTTTTTTCCATCTCTTCATTGTTATGTCCTCCTCAGTTTACTCTGTAAGTTGAATCATCAATTTCCATTGCTCTGCCTTCATGACACATACCTTCAAGAGCTTCAAGTAAGTCCCACATATCAATTCCAAGAAGGTTTGCTTCATAAATAAGACCACCTGGTTCTTCTGCAAGGTCTTTTCTCTTAGATACAGTCTGTCCTGCAAGATTTTCTGCAATGAGATCACCATATTTTGCTGCAGCTTCTTGTCCGAAATAATATCTATCAGCGTGTGAAGCTTCTACAGGAACATCTCCACATGCTTCTGTATCTTCAAGTGCATCTTCCTCCATAGGTTCAGCAACCTCTTCACCATCCATAATTGTCTGACATTCAATATCTTCGATAGTATCAGCAACTTCTTCACCGTCAATGATGAGGGAAGCATTTATTGGATCATTTGCAGGAACACATTCAATATCTTCGATAGTATCAGCAACTTCTTCTTCATTAACTATGAGAGAAGCTTCAACATCATCGAATTCTCCATTTACAGGTTCGAGATCTTCGTCAACTTCTTCTGTGTTTGCATCTATGCGTGAAAGCCAAGGTAATGTGTCAGCTTTCCACTCTTCAAAACTACCATATTCTTGTAAAGAAGGATCATTTTCATATTCGTCATCCCAATACTGCTGCATGAATTCATCTGTAATAACAGCTCCTGGCTCTCCGAACATTCCATCTGTATCGATGTATTGATTACATGTAACATCTGTAGATGTTTCAATATCATTTCCTGCAAGCTGTTGTAATTTAGATTCAAATGCATTAAGCATTTCATCGGCAGAAGCAGATGCAGCTGTAATAAACTGTCTACGTCCTTTAGAAACTGCTACAATTTGTCTTTTCATATTAACGTGCCTCCTTAGAACTGTGCTGTTTCAATTGGCTTTATAATGTATGGATAAATTTTAGCTTTAGCGATTCGTTCATCTGTTTGATAGTTAGGATTAGATGCATTAATAATATGACAATTAACAAATCTACCAGTCATTTTATCAATCTTTACATAATAGTCGCCTCTTCTGGATTCTCTATAATAATCTGTTCCAGGACGTCCATTCATCTTGATCCATTCGCCTGCTGCAATTGCATCTTCAAGTTCTGCTTCAAAAATTTCAGTATCAAAATCACGTCTGTTATTCTTTCTATCTCTAATTGATTGTCTATCTTCATCGCTAATGTAATCAGATGTGCTTGGAACTGCTCTCTTAAGAATTCTTTCCCAATCCATGCTATTAAGAATTTTCATAACACGAACTGATTCTTCTAGATCTGCAATCTGCTCAGAAGTAATAGCTTTAAGACCTGACCAAGAACCTGAATCCTTCTTAAGTGATCCGTCTGTGTCAATGCTTGCATCCCAACTCCAGGAAAGCGCAACATTATCTTCAAATTTATTATGTTCGTTAGCTTTGACATTTACTTCATATCCATGATTCCAGCCCATGTGAACATATACATCAAGTTGAAGCGATGTATCACCAATGGCTTCAATTACTTCTTCCTTAATAGCATCAGCAATTGCATTAGTATCTCTACGCCATCTGCGTTCACCTTCATCTACTCGATTTTGGTACTGCTGAGTTTCTGCATCATATGCATCTCTCTCTGCAATAAGCTCATCACGTCTAGCTGCATAAATCTTCATGTTCTGTATCCTCCTTAGTTTTCAAATTCAGATTGAATTACAGCGTTATATGCTTCTACAATATATTCTAAAGGATATTCTCTTTTCATATCCTCGAATGTCTTCTTAAGTTCTGTAACAAGTTCATTTTCAGAAGCACTAACTTGAGTATCATCTGCAAATCTAATGTATCTTTTCATACTGTACACTCCTTAACGTAATTGTTAGGTACAATATTATTATATAATAATATACTATAATTGTCAATAGAAGAAATTAACTAAGAAGAACATCAAACAGTTCAGGATGATTATACAGATCTATTTGGTTATCTACAATATACATTGCAGTTCCTTCTTTTCTTGTTATGATCTCATATACCTTTTCATCTACAGTACCTTTAGTTAGCAATGTATAGACATTAACAGTTTGAGTCGTACCTGGTCTGTGGCATCTGTCTTCACATTGCACCATATCTGAAGGATTCCAAGGGATGTCGTAGAAAATAACATTTCTAGCAACTGTAAGTGTATGAGATGTTCCAAGTGCACCTACAGTTCCAAGTATGATTCTGTAATTTAGATTGTTAATGAAAGCTGCTTTATGTTTTTCTCTATCTTCTTGTGACATTGTACCTGTGTAACAACACACTTTATAGTACCTTTTAACGAAATCATACAAGGTTCTAAGTGGTTCTACCCAATTAGAAAATATAACTACCTTTTCAGATGGATCCGCTAATATATCATTAAGAAGTTCAAGTAAACGTGAAAGCTTAGCATTCTTAGAAAGATACGATTTGTCGTGTATGTTTAAAGACGTATCAACAAGTTCGGGACTTCCATTTATCTGTCTAAGCCTTAAGAATTTAGACATTGGATTAAAAGATTTTATTATTTCTTTTTTATGTTCTAAGAGATCAGCTACATAATTAGAATAAAGCTTCTGTTGATAAGGAGTGTTTTCTACATATTCAATCATATGAATTTTTGGAGGAAGGTCTAATACATCTTTCTTAAGCCTTCTTAGCATGTTAGGTTGGAGAATTGATTTAAGATGATTGATGTTCTGATATGCAACTATCTCATGTCCTCCAAAACCTCCATAGACACAATATTTCTGGCACCACATGTAATAACTATTGGATCTATGTCCGTCAACTAATCTCAATGGCAGAAAGACGTCAGTTGGTTTAGATGTAATAGGTGTTCCGGTCATAGGTATCCACATGCAATCATGTTTAACTTTCTTTTTAATTTCAAGTAGCTGCTTTCCTTGCAAAGATTGCATCGATACGTTAAGGTGCACTTCATCTAATGCTACTATATTAATAGTTTTATTGCTTATAAGTTCAATGAGTCTTTCTACAATTGGATAAAATTTCTTTTCTCGCATACGAATTGCTTCTATATTAATAATAAGAAAATATGGAAGCGGTTCATCAGGTTTTCCATACATGGTCAGATTTATAAGATCTTCTAGTTTCTCTTTACTACCCGTTACGAAATTAAGATCTCCATTTCGTTTCTTTCTAGTTCCTAATATATAGGGAACTTCTTCCCCATTTGTATGTTTGATTATATCTGCTCTCCAGTTGTATTTCGCAGCATTTACACATGCTATGATAAGACAATGTTTTGCACCATAGAATTGTTTCATGTGCAATGCAATATTCATAGTCTGTGCTGTTTTCGCAAGTCCCATTTCATCTGCTAATATGAAACCAGATATTAGCTTATGTTCCATTCTATATTTGTAAAACTTAAGACTGTCCAGCTGATGTTTGTATGGTTTTAATCCAGGTGCAACTCTGTAGTTATATTCTGAAATATCTACATCAGGGATATGTTGTTTTTCATCTAATGACTGATTAATTCCTATTTGCTGGTTGTTTATAACATTGATTTCAGCTTCATACCTAGTTCCTTTAAACTGATTAATGAGCATACCTAGATTGTTTAAAGGAATAGTCCAGAACTTCTTTTCAGCGTGCCATACTCTACCTGGAACATTTCTTACACCATTAAGTATATTGACATCATATGGAAATCTTATTTCATATACATCATTATTCTGTAGGACTGAAATCATATGTGACTCCTTATTAAGCTGTTTTCAGATGAATCATTTCAAAATATTTGCATACTTCATCGAATGTTATGTAACCTACAAATGTTGAAAATTTATTGTCATCATCTCTCTTGTAGAGTGCATAGTCTCCTGGCTTGCATCCAAAGGATCTTACAATCTTCCAAACTTCTGCTAGATTTAAGTTGACTGTGATGTTGTTTTGAATCTTTACTTCTTTTATTTCTTTTGCCATTAAATACATAGTAATACATCTACCTTTCTAGTGTTTGTTATAGTGTGTAACGATTTTTACATAGAAATAGCGCAGCTTAATTAAGCTGCGCTGTAGTAAACAAATTTACTCTTTATCTACAAGATTCCGTATCCAATTTTTGTATTTTCCTTGGAATTCCTTAGAAGATCTGCAAGTTGAAGCAAGTTTCAATTCTTCGTCTGTATATTCTTCTGCATCCATATCGGCAAGTATGTTATCTCTATTATCTGCTATCTGCAGAATATCTCTATACACTGAAATATAAACTCCTAGATCATTTAAAACTTGTTCTTCTAAATCTGCAAGCAAATCATCTACTTTTGGATCATCTATTCTATCTTGACTAAGCCACCAATTACTGTTTGGCCATCCAGTTTGAGGATCTGCTCCCATATCAGTTGCAGATGTTACATTAGTGTTACCTACAATATCTTCCCAATCAACTCCATTAAATCTGAGATCCTGTTCATATATGAAATGAAGTTTGTTTTCATTTGGTTTTCTACCTTCTACAAGTTCACCGTCATTATCAAAGAACCAAGCACTGAATTGAGATCTTGTTCCCTCAAGTGTAAGGTACCAACCTTCTTTATAGATCCTAAGATTTCCGAAACTACATCCATAAGTAGATGTAAGTGCTTCATTTCTGCTAAGGAACTTATCGAGCTGTACTTTCTTTGTATCACTTAGCTGTTCGAGCATATCATAAGCAAGTTCCTGATTATTCTTCTGACTTACTTTCTTCATTGCTTTCTGTTCAGAGCTAAGTTGTTTCTTCGGTATATCCATATATGGTGCAGTCTGTGAACTTCTTATATATCGTTTCATAACTGAATATGTCCTCCTTAGTTGATATAACGATATGAAAGGTTCAAAAATAAAGGCTAGCTTCAAGCTAGCCTTTTGATGTTAGATGTCACTGATATCTAACAATTAGATCTAATGCATTTTTGAGATTTGCAGGAGGAAGCTCCTGTCCATCAGACACTACATTGAAATTGCTTGCGATAGCTTCTAACCCTACAAGGTAAGTAGCAGGTGAAGTATCTCCATCGAGCTTCAATGCATAAGCAATTGCTTCATTATCATCTCTTTTAAATCTCTTTACTGCTGTCCATATTTGTGTAGTTTCTAGATTAAGCATTGTAGAACTGCGTGGAAGCATCAATATTTTATCTTCTTTTGGTTGTAAATATGTTGACATACACATTGCCCTCCTTAATACATTTACACATTTATAATAGGTGTATCATTCTGACTTGTTATCTTTAAAATGTTCATCTAAAGCTTCCATGATTTGTCTGAAACTTTCTTTGTGCCCTTCTAAGTAACCTAATCTGTACGATATTATATTGGCTATCAATATAAATCCAATAATGATTGCATGCATCATCTTTTATCCTCTGTGTCTGATGCATTCAAAAGAGCTGCTATAACAATACCTAATGAAGCTCCAATAAGCAATCCGACAATTAATCCTACTATCATTCAGTGTCACCTTCCTTTACGCTAGCATACTCATGAAATCATCTTCCGAAATTATCGGAATGTTTAATTCTTTTGCTTTTTTGTTCTTACCTGATGTACTTTCTTTGTCATTATTGATGAGATAATCTGTTTTAGATGAAACAGAATCTACCCATTTACCTCCATTAGCTTCTATTAGATCTACAAGTTCTTGTCTGTTTGCATGATGTATGAGTTTTCCGGTAATGCAAAATGACTTTCCTGCTACTTTAGAATTTGTAGGAGGATTCATGAAATCTTCTGCAACAGGTTCAATATCTGTAAACACCATCATATTTCTTAGTTCGATGTATACAGGATTGCAATCAAAATGCTGTTTTATCCATGTAGTAATATTAGTTGCAAGCACTTCACCTATTCCTGTAATTACGCTGAACTCAAAACCTAAAAGTCCCATTGATATGAATGTGTCAAATGGGCTGTACTTATCGGGTCCGTAAGCTGCTTGCAATCTCACATGATTATCATCAATGTAGTTTTTAATAACTTTAGCTTGTCCTTTGCTTACTCCAGGAATGCTTAATGCTGATACAAACTTAACAAATGTTGCAGATTGCTTTGCATCATCTGCAGATCTGCATAATTTCTCCCAACTCTTTTTACCGAAACCTGGGACAAGTGAAAGAGCAGGATAGTTATTAAGCAAGAAAATATCTCTGTAATCTTTAACCATCTTAAGATCAATTAGCTTCTTAATTGTCTGTTCTGACCATCCGTCTATGTCCATTCCTTCTCTTGAACAGAAATGTGAGAGTTTACCTATAAGTTTTTCAGGACAATTAGGATTACTACAGTAGCACATTTCTGAAAGTCCATCGTTTCTTATTTCTGTTTGACCTCCACATGTAGGGCAAGTCTTAGGAACAATATGTATAATAATGTTATTTATTCTTTTTTCTTCTTGCCCTACTTCAATTGAAAGATTATGACCGAGCTGCGGAATTATGAGATTGCTTTTTAGAACAGTAATTGTATCTCCGATATTAAGCAATCTATCTTTGATGTAAGTAACATTATGCAAAGAAGCTCTAGATACTGTAGTACCTGCAATTTGTACAGGTTTAAAAATAGCTACAGGATTAAGTAGACCTGTACGAGAAGGAGACCATTCAATATCTAATAGCTGCGTTTCTACTTCTTCATCTGCCCACTTAAAAGCATATCCATATTTTGGATCTGGATGATGTTCAGTACCAGGTAGATTTTTACTGATGTTTCTATCATCTATTGCAAAAACTAAGCCATCTACAGGATATTCATAATCTTTAACTCTTTCAGTGAAGTAATCTTTTACTATAGCTACTTCAGAGATATCTAACAATCTGTAATCTACAACACCGAAATGATTGCGCCACAGGTAATCAAATTGATTTGTAAGACTATCAGGGCTATCAGATTGATTACCAAATGCAGGTGACCCTTCAGCTAGCATGAAATCAAATGCTTGAAATGTGAGACATCTATTTTTCATATCATCGGGATTTTTCATAGTAAGAGAAGCTGAAGCTAAATTTCGTGGATTTGCATAAGGTTCAACATCATCTGGCAGACTGTTATTTATCTTTTCAAAATCTGCATAGCTAATAACACATTCACCTCTGACAACTATTTTACCCTTATTCATATCAATGTGCTGTGGTATGCCTTTAATGTATTTAACATTTCTAGTTACATTTAAACCTTTTTCACCATCACCACGTGTAGCTGCAAGCACAAGGTCGCCATCTACATATGTAAGCACAAGAGTGCAACCATCTAATTTCCACATAGCTGCAACATCAACTTTAGATGTATTGTCTAACTTAAGTTTAGCTATTACTTCATCTATGTCTTTTGTTTTATCGAGCGATCTTGCACGAAATTCATGCACAACAGTTTGCAAATCAGCATTGCTAACGGGTGCTCCTACTTTTCCTATAGGAGAATTAGAGGGGGCATATCCTGCAATTTGTTGCAAATTATTAAGATACTTCATAGCATCATCAAACTCAGCATTTGACATTATTTCCCTGCTTTGATTGTAGTAAGCATCTATTGCTTTATTAAGATGTTCGCATAACTCATCAATCTGTTTTCTTAAAGAATCCATTTAATACATCTCCTAACTTATTTGATATTGTTTTATAACGATTTGACATCAACAAAAGACCTGAGCACTAAAGCCCAGGCCTTTCGAGAAGGAAGAAAAATAATGAAAGCTATCAATCTATTTTGAAATTGTCTATATAAGATTGATCTGGATTAAAATTGACATCCATGTCGTAATCATATACGAGCCCGTCATCTTTATTTCTGACAAGCCCATTAACTTTATAGCATAGATGTGCAGTACCTGTAATATGATGTTTACCTGTTACATCTGGAAGTATATTAGCGAGTATTAAATCAATGTCTTCTACTACTGTCATGTAATCTCTAAGTTCAATGCTTTCTCCGAGATCATCATATCTTACTTGGTAGTCACCACTTGTTGTATAATCTTTTGCAAAATCATATGAGTCATAATCATATGTTCCATCATCTTCAATTGTTATATCAGCGTCAATTGCAACGTCTTCCCACTGTTCAAATTCATCTATCTCTTCATAATAGTCCTTGTCGTCAGGTTCGAGATAATGCTCTCTTGTATCTGAAACAGGACTGGCTGCTTCTATAGCTTCTGAAGCCTCTGCTGATTGATAGAATACAAGGTAAGCTTCCATGATACCTGGATCTACTTGTTCAAAATATGCATCTGAGTCGTATTGTCTAATGACTTCTTCTAGCAAATCTGCAAGGGTTTCCATTGAATCATAACTCAATTCTGCCCTTACTTCTACTACAACGATGTTTTCGTGCTCTTCACGTACATCTACTACGAATATATCATCAGCAGGTACATTTGCAATATCATTTGGATCTGCTTCCTCGTCAAAATGTTGCACATCTACAAGCCATCTATGTACTTTATTATATACTTTGGATTCAATTTCATTAAGCACTTCTGGTGTAACTTTTTTAGACGCACATTGAATGTAAGTAAAAGAATCGTCTGAAGCAATGTTATCAGGAGCTTTACCGAGAAGTTTAGCTGACTGATAAGGTTCAGGAATGATGTCTTCAAACTGGCTTACAGCCTCATTCCAATCATCTGTATTGCAATCAAAATAAACTTGCTTTACAGAACCATCTTGTCTGAGATATTTGCCCATCCATTTTGATGCTTTAATGTCTTCAGATGATACTATATATTCAATAGAATCTTCATTTTCTGATACTTTATGGCATTTTGGCATATCTTCTGCACCAAATGCCCTTTTAAAGAAACCTCTCCTTTCAGGTTTCTTATTAGAAGCTCTGTTGAATCTCTTAAGCTGATTTTCTTGAAGGTCATCGAGTTGCTTTCCGAGTTCAGCTTGCTTTTTCTGATAAGCTTCAAAGGCTTGTTGCATTTCTTCCTGAGTTGCACTTTCGACATCATCTTTAGGATAGACATTACCATCATCAAATATATAATGATCTTCGATTTCATTCCATTTAGCTATCTCATCTAGTTCTTCCTGAGTTGCTTCTCTAGCATGTCCACCTACGAAACCTTCTTCATTGCTGAACATTTCATCACCCATTCGCTGTGCTTCTTCGAGTGATGTAGCTTCAAAATCATACTTGTTATCATGCACTAACGGTCCAGATTCAGCATCACCGTCATCTATGCCAAATTCATAAATGTATGTAGAACTTTTGATTGCTTCAGATGCTTTAACTTTAGTAGTGTGTGTTATCTTCATAACTACCTCCTTAACCTAATCCAAATGGATGAAGCTGATCTGTATACTGCGAATCTTTCATTCTAGATGGCTTTTCTGACTCTTTAATGAGATATTCTGGATCATACGGACATTCATACTTATTGCAAATCTGCCTGATCCAATCCTGATGCTGCACTACATAATCTCTAAGTGCTTGTTCACCTTCAGCAAATCCAGTAATCATGACATCTAATGGATACTTCTGTTGCCACTGCACCCATTTAGCAATAGCTTGCTTAGGATCTGTTGTATCAAATGAGTCTTGTAATTCATTGTAATCATTGCCAAAACAAGCTACATGAAAGTTAGGCTTGGACCTATCTTCTTGTGCAAATTTAGAAACAAAATGTTTATGAAGTGCTGATAGATCTTCTGAATCACAATCATCATAGTCTGGATAGTTCCAAGTATCTGCATAATCATCAACTTCAAGTTTTTGTTTGTAAGTTAGTCCGTTGTACCAATCATAAAATTTGTAAATGCCCATTGTAGCTCCTTTAATTGCAGTAGAATTGATTATGTTTTCTGCATCATATTCTTTAGCGGGGTTGCTGTATTTCTTTGTATCATAATTCTTAAGTTCTTTATGATCTACAACATCTTGTAATCTGAGTGATATATACAAGATTTCATTATCATACCTGTACAACAAAATAAGTTTGCCACCTGCCAAATGTAAATCTATATGGCCTTGTGCATTCTTTAAAGGATGATTAGATTTCTGCGTAGTAATGTTAAATTCGGCTAAATCTTGAATAGCCTGATGTAACTCTTGAAGTTCTTTATTTTTATGATCGCTTTTCAATGACTTAACAGCTTGTACAAAACTACGTGTTGCAACTATCTTGTCTACACGACTATTCAAAATTTGTCACCTCCTTCCACCACTCTTCAAATTCTTCGGTAGTAAATACTTGAGTCGTAGGTTCTCCGAAGGTTTCATCCCATCTTTCATCAAAGTCGTTTACTTCTTCCGATGATTCAATGTGTTCAGCTGTGCTAACTTTCTGATAAGTTTCTTCTATATTATTTATACCATTTCGTTTTAACAAATCAAGTGGAGGTTGAGCTTCTTTTATTTCATATTCATTAAGCTCAGCTGTTGTAAGCATCTGATCTAATAAAACATAATCTTTCCAACCGTCTTCGATTACTTTAAGTACGTTTACACCTTTCGGCATTGTACCGGGACCTAAACCATGCTTAAATAAATACCAGTAAGGCATACCTGTTTTAACAGAAGCGGTGACTTTACTGTGCGTTATATGCATAATATTAACATCCTTTCTATATATTAATCTAACGATTTTTCATAATATAATTGAAGGTTATGCATTAGCAGTGCGGTCTATTAAATCTAACCATTCTTTAAAGCCTTGTTGTGGAATGTAATAACATCCTCTATCTGCATATGGACGAATTCGTCTGTACATTGCTCCATTATTGTCTGCAACGTAGTTATATACAGTTTCGTTATTGGCTAAATCATAAAGTTCTTTGCATCTATTAAGAAATCTTCCTGCAATAGCTAGATTCTCTTGCAAGAAATCTTTTCTATAAAACTGAAAACTTTGTGTATAGAAATAAGCATAACAAATTACTTCTAATGCATGTATTTTACCATAATTTTTTGGAATTTCACCTTTTTCAGTTAATTCATTGTAGATAACTCCAGTAGATTTGATGTAATCTCCAAAGAAAACTTCTAAGAAATTACGTTCTCCACCTTCATCTTCTAATGAATACTTACTGTGTGAAACAGATTCAGGATTATTCGTCCATGCATATGTAACAACTGGCAGATACTTACTTTTTGTCGATTCTTTCATTGTGTCTAGCGCACAAGCTACTTGAGTACATATTGCAATGTCTTCATGCGACGCTAAATCATGTATGAAATGAATATTTTTAGCTTTCCAAAAGTTGTCTAAGTTGTAAAATTTACCATGGCACCATCCCATTGTCTGCTCATACTTAGAAATTATAGTTCCATCAGGTTTTATTCCGTTAAATGGTGTGTAAACATAGAGCTGTTCATTAGTTTCTATTATGAAATTCCTTACAGCTCGAAGTGCTTTAGGATAGAAACAATCATCGTGATCTGCAAAACATAACCATCTGCCTGCTGCAAGCTCGACACCTTTCTGTCTAGTATTTCCAGGAGCAAAGTTATGATCTGTTTTAGTTCGCAATATATCTAGTTTAGATTGGTATTTTGATACTACATCATTGAAAGGAACAGGTGAACAGTCATCAGACAGAATCACCTGCAGTTCATTTCTGTCGAGCCCTTGATTGCATAAACTATTAAGTAATCTGTCAAGGTATGTTCCTTCTTTGTATCTTCCGTCATTGTAACAAGCAATTACTACGCTGAAAAAAGGTCGACTATCAGTGGGCAACGCTAATTGATTAGCTAGTGCATCAATATCATCTAACCAAACACCGAAATGAGCGATTGAATGCATCTTTGCAAAATTATCTAATTGCTGTTTAGCTGCAACTAATTCAACAGCAAGTAATACTTTTACAGCTCCTTTATTCATTTTGAAATCTTTGCAGAAATCTCTCCAGTTAGTTGCACAAGCAAGTTTATTCTTTTTGTTATATCCATTCTTGTCGTCTGGATCTTGCATTTTCCATGTATTAAGCATCTGATATGACTGAGTAAATGCTCCAATCATTTTGTAAAGCGATTTCACTTCACCTTGAACCGATTTTTCATACTCAGAATTAATCCATATAGGATAATCTTTTTGTGATACTGTACCCATTAAAGCTACCCCTCTCCTATAAAATAAGGCAGCTAGACTTCAGCTGCCTTTATTCGTTCTTTAATTATATGTTAGTTATGAACCATTATTGGTTTTACATCTCTGTTCATTTGAAGCAGTTCTGTTGCTACAGTATCTAAACAATCATTGATATACTGATCAACAGCCGAAGTGCCATATTCTTGCTCTTCATAATCGTCAGGTTCATATCCTGCAAGCTGCATTTTATCTACAACTTTACCATCTCTATAGAAGATAGTTTGACCATTGAAGCCTATCTTAGCCCAAGTGTATTCAGCATCATCATAAGGATGAATTTCGCTTATAGAAGCTGCAAAACTTCCTTCGTATGGGCCATCTTCATTGATATGCACACCAAATTGACGATTGCCGTGTTTTATTGTGATATAATCATTGTATTCTGAACTAGCTTTAATATATCTTTTCATATGATCCTCCTATTCAAATTTATCTTCAATCCAATCATCTAACTGCTCTTCAGGACCATCTTCATAATCGGGACGGTAAGTAAAAACATAATGACCATATTCGTTACCATGATCATCATAAAGGCCAAATCCAATACGATTTCCTTGTCGATTTATGTCATCTACATCATATTCAGGAAACAGCTTTTCCATCCTCGAACAAATCTTTGCAACTAAGTATTCTCTTTCATCTTCATTGAGTGACGAGCTAGAACGTACTGGAAGCAAATCTCTACCTAAATCTCTGCTAAGCTGCTCTGTAGACGATCTAGCAGGCATATCCTCGAACCCTCTAGCCTGATCATATGTTATAGGAAACATTGTTTTCATCGGATCATCTTGATGATGTGCGAACCATTTACCTCTACCATCTACTATTTTACGGTATACTTGATATCCGTTTACATTTCCAACGTACTCAAGCTGAGTATTATATTGGCTAGAAGCTTTAATCCATCTTTTCATGTCACATTCCTTTCTTAATTATTATCTTTGATAATCCATTTAAGATACTGATCACTTTCTTTGTTACAAAGAGGACATATGCCGGAAACATGATCTATTTGCTGGTCAGATTCAACGACAGCAGAAATAAACACACCGTAGCACTTATCACATTCTGCAATATAGTGATTAGAAATGTTATTATTCATTTGAATTGTTGTCTGATCTTCATGTACATCATCAATTGTATCTTGTACATCTTCAACAGCATCAGCAACATCATCTACAGCATCCATTACTCCGTCAGAATCATCTGCTCCGTCCATATCATCCATGTTGAATTCATCGAAATCTTCATCAGCTGCAACAACACGCTTAGATGCAATAATATCCTTAGCACGTCTCTTTGTAATCTTAATATTACTCATCTCTTTCTTTTTCCTTTCTACAAATAGAATTCTAGATCATTGACGTGAATGTATACAAGGTGAAGATGCTCAGATTATATCTAACTTGTTATTCGCATATTGTGTGATAGAAAGCTGATCTGCAAACTGTAATAGATGTACTAATGGATAATTTTCATTTGCAAGTTGCAATTCATTCTTTTCACTATCAGATACATACCATGATGACATGTGCCAGCGAATAGCTAATAGTTCATCTATTGACATGTTGTTGAAAATTCTCTGTGCTAAAAACATTGATGATGTTCCATGTCCAAGCGGCACACCTTTCTGATTATGTCTGAATGCTTTCTGTTTCTCCCACTGCCCTGTTTCTTCATTCTTAACATTCTTTTCATAAGATTCATATAAATCTATCTTGCACCAATCATGTACAAGTGCAATGAGTGCAGCAGATGCAACTGAGCAGTCATTGAATTGTGGAAGCGTTCTGAGTGTTAATATGTTGTTGTATACTTCAAGAGAATGTATAAGTAATCCACCTTCAAAAGATCCATGATATATTGTAGAAGCTGGAGCTTTATAGAAATCTGTGCTTCTTAACCAATTAAAAGCTCTTTCGAGCCTTTTAGGTAAAAATGTATCGCTGTCAGGATAAGCTTCTTTATGCTTGATTATGATAAGCTCAGCTAATAAGCTTTCATATTCATCTATGAGTTCACCTAATGTCCTACCTGCAATAGCTACTTTGTTGCCTAAGTGTTTTTCTATTAAATCTATGTTTGAATAATCTATCATCTTATGTATTTCTCCCTTCTCATCTATGTGATTTATATAACGATTATTTGTAATATACATTAAAATTATATAATAGAATAATATATTTGTCAATACAAAAAAATAACACATGCATCTGTGGTTAATGCATGTGTTATCTTCAAAAGGAGTTTTAACTATGAGTCAATCTCTTCAAAAGGCTTTTTAAATTCATTGTCATAATCTAGTAATTCTTTTCTACTTAGAAGAGTTGGTATTTCTATATAAGGTATTTTCCATTTGTCTATCTTTTTTATGTTTATTGACTTGCGTCCTTCAGCTATTTCTTTAGCTATATCTCTTATGTCTAATATGAAAGCTCTTTGATACGATGCAAACAATACAATCACATAACTTCTTACTTTATCTATACCTGATTTTTCTAGCATGTGCTCATATTGATATTCTGTTATCATTACATAAGGAAAATTATCTGCATAAGTAGCTTTTGATTCAATATAGAAAAAATAAGGTGACTTGAATAATGTGAAATCACATATGTTAGAACTATTATGGAAACCATTCATTTGGTCTTTTATTCGGTCAAAACAATATCCTTCTTCAGGACGATCTAGCCATTTTTTAATTTTACCTTCTGCTTTCTTACCTAACGAGTTTAAATCTGCCATATGTTCCCCTTCATATACAGAATTTATTTAGTATCTTCTTGTTCCTTAATTTTTTCATTAAGTATTGTCATAGAACATAACAGTCCTGATAATACTACAATAAATGAAAGGATGTCAATAAGTGTTTTTGAATACCATACAAATATACACAAGAATACAAATGCAAGTATTGCAACCCACATTGCATTTCGAGGTTGCTTCAACCAAGCAAATATGATAGATGCTATGATGTAAACAATTGCTGTAAGTAGTATGCTAAGAGCTGTATTCACACCACCTTCAGGAGTGAGTCCTAATATAATAAGTATTTGTAATACAGCAAATTCGCATATTGCAATTACAGCAGTAATCATGCACATAGCAATTTTACTTTTCTTATTAGACTTCACTGGTCCCCTCCTTTAAGAAATTATTCTCTGACAACCTAATAGCATATACTCTTCTGATTTCTTTTATAGTTGCATCAGCTACCCCATTAGCAACTTTATTAGTTTTACAATACTCTTCATACTTATCACATTTTGAAATCATGAAATCAAATTCTTCTTTAGTGTAGTTATTTCCGGACACAATACAAGATCCAAAACGAAGTATTTCGGATCTTGTATCTTGTAATGATTTACTTTCAGATTCAGCAATGTGATTATTAAGTTTTTGATCCACTGCTTGTACTTGTTTTTGTACATCTGCTACTTTACCAAGCACTGATTTGTTTAAACTATTACCTAACCAATTTGCAAGTTTCGTCCATGGATCTAATTTAAGAGGAGATATTTGAATGAGTGATGTCACAATAACAATCACAACAAGCCAATTAGCTCCGTCACGTGTAATTAAATTGATTATCTCTTGTATTTTCATTTGCCATCTCCTCTGTTGTTAACATCTCATGTTATACAAGGTGACAATACAATCATTCGACGCATTCTAGCTTATCATATATCTGCTTAATAAGTTCTGCAAAATATAGTGAATGCTGTTTAGGATAGCCAGGTGCGTTCAAACTAAGATCTTCAATTGCGAAATTTTCTGGATCGCATGATAGCATCTTAGCTACACGTTCATATAGTGGAGTTGATTTGTTGAAAAGCTGATTATGTTTCATAACAGTGTAGAAGAGATCATAACACATTGGATTTATAATATTTGCAGGAAATTTACCCCTGAAAAGATTAGAGAATAAACAGAAATCATAATGACTACAATATGAAATAAGCTGTATGCGGTCATTTTCATTTGTAAGGAGAGCTTTAAACCAGTTCATTAAAATTGTGTCTGCATGCCCTTTGCAAGTTAAGAAATATGAATAGTTATATTCTTCTGCATCTTCTGCACCTTTAACAGCTTGCCCTGAATAAAAGTATGTATGTGGATATACATTACTGATTGCATAATCACTTGCAAGATACTCAGGAACATCTAGAAATTCAATATATAATTTCTGTCCTGTTTCTGCTACAAACCCCATTGAAATTAAATCTGCATCTTCATTTAATCCTGTATATTCTGCATTATAAAAGATATTCATTGTCAAATTTCTCCTGTAGCATCAGCATCTCATCTTTTGTTATATTGTATCCTCTGTTGATAGCTTTCTTATATTCTTTAGGATGGATTCCGAAAGGCATATCATATTTCTTATCAAAAACCCAAAGATGATAGACATCAACAACATCTACAAGTCTGTCCTGCTTAGGATAGACTTCAATTGCAAATCTATTTTCACCAAACAGTTCATTCTTAATCATCATCTTTTCATTCCATCCGATAGGAGCTGATCCGCCTGTAAGTACAAGCGGATCTCCTTTCTTATGATGACGACTGATAGTAACATGTTCAACATTGCCCCACTGCTTTGTGTATATCATCCTAGAGCATACTGAGTAACCTCTTTCAAAGTCCTCCCAGCATCTATCCATCTCCGGCATCCACTGGCCAGAATAAATGCCGAAATTATCGTTAAGCATTTTTGGAGGAACTGCTTTTATAAACGCCATATTACTCTACTCCTATCTTAGACATTGTTAACTCGTTATACTTGCTATTTGCATTTAGAGATATTTTATCCCTGAACCCAAACATCTTAGCAGCTGTTGCATATCTGGAGCACATTCCTGTTGGAGATAATCCTTCAAGATCAACAGAAGTTGTTCGTCCTGTTGAGTTAAGAAACTGTTCAATTATAATACCATATTTAGAATAGTCTATTTTAGGATTAGAAGGCAACGGGCCTTCATTAAATGCGGTAGCTTTACGACCACATTTTATGTTCTTCTCTTTGCAGATCTTAGCAACTAAAACAGATCTGCAATGTGCAGAACATGTTTTAGCCTTTTCATTTTCTGTATAGAAATTCTTGCCACAAATTACGCAAGTTCGACTGACTTTTTCTTTCTTCTTATGATGAGATTTCTTAGTAGCTGCTTTTGAAGGCAACTTGACGGGTACAACTTTCTCTTCCTCTGAATCTGCTACAATAAATCCGCTACTATCAACCTTGATTGGATTGTCGTATACAACTGGCGCAGGTGCCGACTGTTTAGCTCGTTCTACAATTGAGCTAGTTGCTATTTTACTGCTAACTTCTTTGACAGTATTTGCATTTTCTGTCGATATTTCGAGTAAGAAATCAGAAGTGATTCCGTACTTAGTACGGATCATATCTTTGATTTCATCTCTTGAAACTGTGATTTTCATTAGATATATCTCCCTTCAATTACTTCTTATGTAATCGTATAACGATTTCATCCTATTTTCTTGACTAATGTGCGGTGATGATAACACTGAATTGCATATCCACCAGCACCAATTGTGTTGACTTCAGCTATTCCTTTTTCTCCCTTAACTACTCCGTCAAGATCGCCTTTGAGACCTACATGTAATCCATTAGCATCTGTAATACTACCTGTTATAGCAATTACTCTGTTGAGAAGATCATCATACTTGCGATCTTTTTCAGCTGCTATATCCTTGCGCATTGTATTTTCCCATGTATCGGACCCATGATTGAACTGAAGGATATGAGACCACTTAGCAGTGAATTCGTTTTTCAACTTCTTTGATTCTGCGCTAAGACGTTTCTGCTCTTCTCTCCAATTATCTGTCTGATAAGCATTATTCCAAGCATTAGTTATTTCACTATGCTTAGCATAATATGCTTCCTGTGCCTTTAGGAATTCAGCCCTTTCAGACATGAGCCATTCAGTTACTCTGACTTCCCACTGATTTAAAAATTCTGTTATAGCTGGAACATTGCGAGAAGCTGCTTTGTTGTTTGCTTCTTCAAGCTGCTTCTGATAATCTGCAAGAGCATTTTCAGCTGCTTGTTTGTACTTAAGTGCAGAAGTAAGATCCCTCTCGCTGTAGTAATAAGGATTCTTCTCCCAATTAGTTGCTTTAGCTTTCTCTATTCTCTCTATCTTCTTCTCAAGAGTTGCGATTTCCTTAAGTTTTCCATTTATTCTCTTCTGAATGAATTCTACTGTTGCCATATCCATAAGTCCTTTCATAATAAAAATTGACAATTATTAGGTACAATATTATTATATAATATCATACTATAATTGTCAATAGAAATCTTAATTACTTTTCATGAACAATAGTAAATTTGCCATCATTAATAAGAAGAACATTTTGAGTAGCATGCAAGAACTGCTTAAGTTCATCTACAGTAGCTTCTGTATGTATATCGGTAAGTTTTGCTGATGAGTTATGCTGTGTATTTTTAGCAGAAATAGCATCGAGTACATGTCTTCTATCTGCAAGCATATCACTTGCAGCTTCATACGACAATCCTAATGAAACTTGAGATATTTCTAAGAGTGTAAGCTGTTCTCCATCAAATAATTTCTGAATTATTCTATCGCGGTCTTCGAAAGTAAGCATATCAACTTTCCTCCGGACGCATCGTGTAATATGTTAAGAGCACTCTAAACTGCACTTCTGAAATGACACTGCAGTCACGAAGACCCTTAAGATAGCCTCTTATCTCACCTATCACATCATCCTTCTTTTGCGTCCTAGCAAGCACTGCTTTCCTGTTTTCTAAGAAAATTCTGTACTTAACATCAAGGTTTTCTACTGTTTCTCTTGTCATCTTAATTTCCTCCTACTCTTGTAGTTTTGATTATCTGTAAAGATGAGCGATTTCCCATCCTTTTGCAGTGACTCCAAGGTACCATTTGTACCCAAATCTTGCAGGCTTCTTCCATTCTCTGATATATCCATTTTCTATCAGCCAATTAACACCTTCCTGCATTTCAGTTATGTAGAATGTTCCTGCAGCCCATTCAAGGGCTGCTTCTTCACTCTTGAATAGGCCGTGACTATGTTCACAAGCTTCTATTATTGTTTCTGCAATTTTCTTTTCACTAGGTACGATAGCGTTGCCTCTTTCATCGTAGACACCTTCGGTCCAATATTCTGCAAAAGTCTTAAGAAAAATCGCTTTGCATTCTTCTCTGTAATCAGTTGATAACATCTTCATGATTTCTTCGCTTATATCATGTGTTCCAACCATTTTATCTGTACCTTGTGGGATATGGCTAACTAGATATCTAAAGATTATTTTTCTTGTTCCTTCTCTCATGTACTTGGCCTCCTATTGGATTATTGATATGTCGGTACACGTATATTATATAATAGCATAGTATAAAAGTCAATAGTAAAAATTTATTCTTCAGAATTTTCCTCGTCCCATTCTTCTGCATAGAACTCTTCTCCAGTTTCAATAGCAGCTCCAATGTAGCTGCATCGAGGACATTGTAATTTTTTAAGCAAGACATCACTAGGACGCACTGCAATCCATCTTTCTAAACATTTAACACAAATAACTTCAGAAACAACCCACTCTTCGAACTCTTCTTCAGAATCTTCTTCTCCTTCTGTATTAGAGTTATCCTGTTTTTGTTTGTACATTTCTTCTAATTTAGCAATAGTTTGATCTGCCCTTTTCTCTGCAACATCCTGTGGAAGGTTGTATTCTTTCATGTAAGCAGCTATAAGTTTATCTCGGTTAATCATGTAGCTCTCCTTTTACATATCATGTGTTTTCAAGTTGTGCTATTTCACTTTCTTTTTGCTGCACTTTATATTTAAGTGCAATAAGTTCACCATGTAGCCTTTCGAGCATGAGCTTCTTATCTTTAATCGCATCTTTTCTTACTAAATAGAACTTATTGTATCTCCATCCACCCGAATCAAGTGCAACATGCCATTTATCTTCTTGTCGATAGTCATAGAAATCTATTTCATTAACTTGTCTCACATCATTCTGATCAAATAGAAATTCAAATTCGTGAAAATTGTCATCTGTAAGCTCTATGCAAAAATTGTCATCACCCCAATAAGTGTCAATCATGTAAACTTTGCTTCCTTTTAATACTGGAGTAAATGTCCAGTTATGACAGTGAAATGGGTTATCTTGTAGCATTTCAGGAAGCCATTTCAAATTAATGTCATGTTGATATACTCCCGTTGCACAAATCTTTTTTCTATTCTCCTCACTTAGCATACTGACTCCTCCAATTATGACATGTTAGCTAAGAATTCTGTGAAATCTAATGCTATATCTTCTATCTGAGATTTGTCAATCGTGATTGAAATTTCGCATTGTTTAATACGTCGTTGAATTGGAACGGGCAGTTCGCTAAATCTATGTCCTTCCCATTCAGACATGAAAGTACATTCTTCTATGATGCTGTCATCTATGATGTAATGTTTTATGGCACGAAGCAATCCATGCCCCATGTATACTTTGTATGCAGGCACGCAATAACCAAAAGCATTCGGAACTGCTAAAAGGTTGTTATCGTCATAACGAAAAACGAACTGTCCGAGACGTGTATTTGCTATTGCAAATTCAATAAATCGTGAATCTGATAGCCCTTCTCTGTCATATTCAACAAGCTGCTCTCTTATAAGATTTTCTAAGTCCTCGATAGTCATTGACTTATAAATGAAATCTGTGTTGTGCTGACTATACTTCTTTTCCATACTTTTGCTATGTCCTCCTTCAATATCCTAACACGTCAAATATGTAATCATCTTCCAATCCAAGATAATACATTATAGCCTCATGATCTCCTGATTCAAGAGCTTCAGCACATTCTAATCTGAGTGCTTCAGCTTCTTTCTGAGTCATTCCATCTCTCTTCATTAGAATTTCTTCCACTCTATTAATCTTAGCCATTGTAAATTTCCTCCTGTGCAAATTATTTACTTCCTAAATACTACGAGTTTTTCTTTCGGACGAGTAATTGCTACATAATACAGATTATTCATCTCTTCATCACCAAGCTGGAAAGATTTGTCGTCTACTCCCATTACATAAACTGTATCATATTCAAGTCCCTTGACTGAATGAATAGTTCCTATATAAATTTTAGTTTCTTCATCTACAAGCATTGCATCTCGAAGTTCTTCTATAAGCTGTTTGCCTTTAGAGTCCTCTGGAATATCAAATTCTTTTGAAGCTTTGACTTTAAGGATCTTCTTGATTTGTTCTAGTTTCGACTGTACAGTAGCAGACTCATCGCTTACTATCTTGCGTATTTTAACGATTTTATTGAATGGTTCCTTAATCTTTGCTTCATTGCCATATAATGACAAGAACCATCTGATATCAGGATTCTTCTCTTGTGAAGATAATCTTATGTAGTCAGCATACCTTGGACCTTCAAGTAATGTTGACAGCCAATCCTTCATGTACTCATTATCTAAAACAGAATTAAGAATGAATATTGCATCTGACTCTTTTCTAGATCTTGAAAAATCAATATCTTCCTCTTTAAGCTTTTCGGCTACTGCGTTAACTTCTCGATTAGACCTGCATATGATAGCGCATTGACTAGGATTTTCTCTTAACATTTTTACAAGTGATCTAAGATGTCGAGGATCTACTGATTGGTTGTAACCTGCACATGCTCCTCTTATAACAGTAACTTCTTCTCCGTCACGTTGTCCATTCATAGGAATTCTAAATGTTTTGTCTGCATATACACTAAATCTATTTGCAAATTCGCATATCTGTCGAGTAGATCTATAATTTTGATAGAGTTTAATTACAGTCCAATCTGGAGCTTTAGCAAGTACTTTTATTACTTCATTTGTACAACCACGGAATGAATATATGTTTTGGAGAATATCACCAACAAAGAAATAGTTAATATTATCTCCAAACGAACTAATAAATTTCATTTGGCGAGGATCTGTATCTTGTGACTCATCTAACATTATATATTTATACTTGTGTTTGTAATAATGTACTTCAGGCGCATCATCCTGAAAAAGCTGACCTACATTGTAGCACATCATGTCAAACGTAATTAAGTTCTGTGTGCGAAGCTCTTTTTTAAGTGCTTTATTAAATAATTCCATTTGACGCTGTTTTTCTTTTCCGAAAACTTCGCCTTCTAATTCCTTATCAGTAAGAGTAAGACCTAATCTAATAACAAGCTCTTTTTTAAGTTTCTTATAATCTGAGTCTTCACACACCTGAGGTACCTTTTCATATCCAAGTCTTTCTCTTATATTTCTATCTTTTATGATTAGATTATAGCAGAATCCATGAAATGTTCTGAACTCAGGACTTATAGAACTGTTAGATGACCCCATCATCTTCTTATATCTTTGTGCCATTTCAAAAGCTGCTGCATTAGTAAATGTAAGTGCAAGAATTGAATCAGGTTTAACTCCTTCACTTACAAGTCGTGCTATTCTAGTTATCATTGTAAAAGTTTTACCTGATCCAGCAGCTGCTAGACATAATATATGAGAATCATTACTTAATATAGCTTCTCTTTGTTCATCATTGCATGTAGATAAATCAATTGTCATTATAGCTATCTCCAAAATATTTGTTTTAATACATAACGATTTTACGCAGAAACAGCGCCCTACTGCACTAAATGCAAGTAAGACGCTGCTATATAAAAAGCTCAGACTGCTTTTATTGTGCAGCCTTCTTGAGCTTTCCACTTTTAAGTAAGGTTAAAAGACTGAGGTTCTGATCAGCTCTGCCTTCATAATTCTTGATGCCATTTGCTTCAGCTATTTTCATTCTATGTGCTTTAGACACATCTTTTTCACCTACTTCTTTAAGGGCATGTACAATACTTAAAGTAGAACCATCATACTTAGGATAATAATCAACTGAGTAGTTGTCGTTTCCTTTTGTAACAATTACAGTGTGACCTTTTGAGCATGTTACTAGAATATCGCCTGTATACAAAGGAGTTTTACTCTGAGATACATATTTAATTCTCTTTTGAAATAGTTCAGATTTTTCTAAAATAGAAGCTTCATTGTATGTTGTAAAATTTCCTACATCTTTATTGCAAGCTTCTTTTATACAAGCTCTGACGAGTGCAGAACAATCTGCATTTATAGGCTGAGTTGCATGTACTCCATACTTAACTACTTGAGTTCTTTCTGATTGCGAATATCCTATATTCTTGTTATTGCAAGCTGCTATCATTGCTTTAGCAAGACGTGTGCGAGCTTCTACATTTCTACATCTAAGTATGTACCATCCTTTAGAATGAACGTAAAAGTTTTGTTGAGATACTTCTCCTACACGATCATTATTGTCAGTTATTTGTTTCTGATCGCCTTTCTTGCCTCCCTGGAGGTTACCATTTTCATCTATTCTAGCACTTCCAATTACTACTGTCATGACACATACCTCCTTAGAATTATTCTTCTACATATGTTTTTATCTTTTCATTCTTTTCAAGCATATCTCTGAATTTGATAAGTGCAATATCAACCATATCTGAAAAATCTGTAAATGGAATGTATGTTACCATAGTAGGAAATGTTTTTACAAACATTTCATATACAGTTCTAAGTTTAAGCTGTCCTGTTCCTCCACCTAATTCTTTTTCTGCTCTAGCAACAGCACCTAATAACCATTCCTGTACACATACTTTTAACTTTTCAATTTCTTCTTCTGACTTTTCTTCTCTTTGTTCTTTAGTCATTCTAATGAATGAATAGACTTCAGTTATGACATATACAAGCAAAATAACTATCATAGCACAATTCATTATAAACATATCAAATTTCCTCCTCTTCATCTGACGGAATTCCGTCTACAGCTTCTTCTGCTCTTCCAAAAGCACTTCCAATCTGTTTAGAAATCTTGATTCCAGAAAGTGCAAGCATTTCAAATCCAAAGAACTTAAAGAAGTATTCAATGAATGTAGACGATAATTCAATTCCAAGTACTGCAAGCACAATAACAACAATACTGAAAATAAGTACAGTTGAAATAGCAAATACAACTATACAAGATGATGTGTTGTTATCAAAGAATTTCCATACTTTACGAATGCGTGCACGTCTAGCTGCTTTTTTCTTTGCTTTCTTAGATTGATCTACCATGCTTAATCACCTCCTATCTTATTATATGATATATTGAAGGTTCATACATGAATATAGGGCTACTTCTACAAGTAGCCCTTTACTAATTAGATGAATTTGTCGCTCCATCCATGTCCTAAGTCCTAGTGCCTATCTTTCTTGAATTCAGTGTCTGAAGGTAAATTGAATTCAGTCAATATTTCGTGTTTAGCTTCAGGAAAATCATCAATCCAACTACCAACGATAACAATAAAACCTTTATCTTCTACATAGAAAACTCTTCCTCTAGGAACTCTTGTATAGTCTCCGTTAAAGCGTTCATCTTTTCCTCGAAAATGTTCCTTCTGCCAAACCTTATAATGTAATGGTCTGCATGTTTTAACTTTTGAACCAAATAAATTAGAATAATAGAAAGGAACATCGTTTACATCTGCAGATCTCACTCCAAATAATTCTTGTGACTCACTGTCATACCAAAATATTCCTACTTCACTATCATTTTGTTTTTCAATATTAGCAGCCATTAGCTCTTTAAGAGCATTAACATCATTATTATCGCTATTGTAGTCCCAGTCAGAAGAATTAATCATTCTTTTCATTGAATCACCTCCTTCTAGAATATACATAACGATTTCAATCTAATTATCAATCTTTAGCTGTTTGAATATTTCCATCGTATCTTCGCATTATCTCTCTAAGTACTTCAGCATGATTGAGTTCATCTGAAATGATTTCTCTGACCTGTTCTACACCTTCTGCATCATGCTCTTTTTCAAGAAATGGAATTAACTTCTCATACCCTTCAATTGCGTCCCATTCTGATTCTATATCGCTCTCCTTAACTTCTATTAAAGGGCAATTCCTATATTTACCTTTTACTAAATCAAACTCCCAGTCATCCTGTACAAATACGCAATCCATATCTTTACCATTTAACATCATGGAACAACTAGAACAACTTGCTGGCATTTCAAAGTTTTTAATTTCTACCATCTTCTAATACCTCTCCCATTCTATCTGCAAGATTATCAGGATTCATGTATTTTAAATAATCAGAATATATCTGTTCTATTTTCTGATACTTGCGCATGATTACTAAGGCTATATCAAGTGCCTGTGCTAATTCTTGACAATTATCATCAAGCTCGTAATGTTCTTTTCTTGATACAAGCCATTCTTTTGCTTCATCAATTGTCATTCCCATCTTTTAACACCTCTTCAATCTTTTGATATTTGGTTATAATCCCTTCATGTGTTTCTTTCATAATTTCTTCTATCTTTCGATATTTGCGCATTGTATCTATTGCTACGTCTATTGATTCTACTGTGTAAAACACTCCATTGTATTGAAAAGGAAATACACCACTATCTTTTAAATATTCTAAAGTTTGAATTGGTTCAGCAATTATCATTATCATTGTCTACCTCACTTGATCTCCTACATTACTTTATATTGGTTGATTTCTCGTTAAGTCCATCATCAGCATCCTTCAAATTATTGATTTTCTTTTCCTCTTCTTTTAATTGTTTTGTGAATCTTGTGCATATACGGGAAAAAGATTCAAATTCACGTTGGTAAAATGTAAATATAATTATAAATAAATATAAAAACCAGAATTTGCTGAAACTATATTTGAGTATTTGAATTTTTGTAAGGCTATCATGAAGAAACCAATAAATCATCATATGAACGCTAAGAAATATAACAGATATAATATTAATTATTAGTCCTATTATATATAAGTGAGTAAGAATATTATATTTTCTTACTTCTTTTTTCAAGTATTCTAATCGTGTCATTTTTTTTATTCCTCACATTCATGTGGCTTAATTTCTATTAAAGGACAATCCTTTGGTCTAATATCAACATGATTAATTTTTGTTGATGTAACAATACAATGTCTTCCAAGAGCATAAGCATTATCATGGCTTCCATAATGATAATTAACCATTAAACTACAATCATTACACTTTTTAGGCATTTCAAAATCTTTAATTACTACCATCTTCTTCCTCTGATTCATTATATTTACAGGCGATACAGTTTTCGGTAATCGGCTCTTTATATTCCCCGTTCCACCAACTTTTTGTAACTCTATGAATCATCCCACCTAAAGAATATTCCAATATATCAATCATATTACCATCTATAGATGAATAAATCTGATATTTTGACTCTCCCAGTATTTCAATATCTGGAAACACTACCTGCATCTTCTCTCCGTTTGTCATTCCCATTATTTACCTCACTTTCTGCCTTGTACGGTTCTGGGTTTTCTTGCCACGCTATTATATTATCAACATAACCTCTCTCGTGATTGATTCTATTATCATTATACCAAGTATCAGAACCGTCAAAGAAACAAGCATCAACGAGATACTCTGGGTTCATTACATTATTTGGATAATATCTCGTTACTCTATAAACATCAGCGATTGTAGGTAGCCTATCACTAACAGGAATCCATCTCGGTTCTTGCTCTAATACTTTAACAGCATCACGCATATCTTCGCCATCTTTTGATGAATAGCATTCAATTTCTACAGTACCCAAATCATATGATATACTAGTTAAAAATGCTTTCGCTTCTTCTTTTGTCATTCCCATTGTCTAATGCCTCTCTTAATTCTATGTATTCGTCTATAAAGTCTAATATCTTATCTAGTGTATCAATACTTATCTCACCGAGAATGCAGTCTATTTCACCACCATAGAATATTGGTGATTTAACTGTCATTCCCATCTTCTAATACCTCTCTAATCTCATTTATCATATCCTCATTGGTATGATAGTTTGGGTCTACATCATATTCTCTCCAATTTAGTATTCTTTCTATTTTCTGGTACTTACGCATGGTAGATATTGCTATGTCCACGCTTTCATTATCCTCTTTATCAAATCCTACATAGCTATCTAGCGTATCGTCATTGTAATAAGCTTGAGTAGCGTGTAAATTTGATTCAGCTTCCTTAATCGTCATTCCCATTGTCTACCTCACTTTCTGCCTTGTACTTGTCAATGATATCCAAGCACTTTCCTACAAAATTCCAAGTATCAGAACCATATATTTGATTTTCTGCTTCTTGTATCTGTTTCATTTCAGCCTTTATATTCTCCAATACTGACTTTTCAATATACTCACCCTTGTATAAGTCACATTCTTTACAAAAAGATATTCCTTGACCACCACACATTGTACATGGATTCATTTTTTATCCTCACTTTCTGCTTTCTGCTTTCTGTTATCAGCTTGACAAGGTGGTGTGAATTGTTTATCAGTGTTACGTTTTGAACAGTAATATCTAAACGCACAACATAGATTGATACATTTGTCCATAATTATCCCTCACTTTCTGCCATGTGCTTGTCAATAATTTTCAGTACATCATATTTATCTACATAGTAGTCATATCCATCTGAGCCATCTTTAATAGTCAAGTAATCTAATTGCTCTATCTCGGCTCTTATCTTGTCAAGAATAGGCTCTAGTGCTTTGATTGCCCTTTCTACCGCTTCAAGATTGCCATAAGTACACTCATTCATGTCTTTAAAAAATGCTATTGCTTCTTCTCTTGTCATTTTCTACCTCACTTCGTTGGATAAATAACTATATTGCTTTTCTCATTACCGCATTTTTCACAAAATTGTGGCATTATGTATTTAGGTGTATCTCCATAAGCTAAATCGTGATATTCTGCGTTTTTACTATATCCGCAATTATCACATTCACACCGCATATGTCCTCTACATGGGTAAGCACTTTCTTCTTTAACAATCCACTTTCCTTTTCTTGGCTCTTGCTCTAGTGCTTTAATTGCAACTTCAAAATCTTCTAGCACTTCTAATGGAACATAACTTCCACTTCCTAAATATCTCCCATCACTACACATCTGCTTTAAGTTTTTTAATGATCTTTCTTCTCTTGTCATTCCTCTACCTCACATATCTGCTTCTATGATTGTTGGTGCATTATCAATATCTTCTTTATATACCCACATGTCACCACTTGGTGAATGTACTAACTCTTTTAGTAAACTATTCTCATCAATCAATCTTCCATGTCCTTTAGGAAGTGGTGTACTATCTCTTAATGCCTTATATAAGTTCTTACGAGCAATTATTGATGGTAAATTACTGTCATTTGTATTTATAAGTGTTTTATAATCTTCTTATGATATCTTAACTACTAACTCTGTGCTAGCCATTTTTGTTCTCCTTTTATAAATAAAGCACCGCTTAATAGATATCAACTACTGTCCAGGTAATCAGCTATCCAAGCGATGCTTATATATTACAAGCCTTTCGGCTAGTAATCAAATATGAAATTAAGAGTAACTGATTATCTGGACAAGTATATTATATAATAGTATAACGATCTTGTCAAGACAATTTTAATTGAGCTGCAATACTATTTGTTATATCGCTTATCTTTCTTCTTTCTTGTGTTAAGAATGAACTGTTTGTAATCTTCATAATCTTTGAAAGTTACATACTTACCTTCCATGACATCTAAGCAATTTTCATTATTAGCTAGTTCATATTCATTAGCAGCGATGACAATGTAGACATCTACTCCTAACTTCTTGCTATCTTCTATTATCAACTTAAATAACGATTTAAGTTCTATTACATTATCTATGCTATAACCTGAATCTACTGCGTCAAGCAATAACCATCTTTCATTAATGAAATTTACTTCCTTTTCGGAATCATTCCATAATAGTCTTCTTTCTCTATCCTCTCCTGATTCACCTTTAAAGATAAATTCTCTTAATTTAGTAGCAAGTTTACCAATATTTAAAGTAATACGCTCACCTTCAGATGATGCTTTATAAGTAGCTAGCATTCCATAATCTATATTGAATCCCTTTTGAAAAGCATAATCAGTATTAGCTTGATTATCAAACAACATGCAGGGAACATTATGATCTAAATCATCTTTGATATTTTGTAGCATAGTTGACTTACCTGCACCATTGCATCCTACAAGTACAGTTAATCCACTATTTAGTGTTACTTCTTTACGTCGACACGTATTGAAACCTTCATTATAAGGGTCTCTCCAGATAGTAATAACTCGATTTTTCATCTCTCTACCTTTATTTACATTTCTAATTCTAAGACTGATGTTACTTGTTCACAGAATTATTGACATTTGTAAATAGATCCACAATATTCGCATTTTATGACAGATTGATATTTTGATGTTATATGAATAGGAGCACAACAGTTATTGCATTTAATTTCAACAGGTTCTATATTTGTTTCATGATCATTGCTACTTGTATCATCTGCACTAGACAGCTTTTCAAAGCTTTCTCCCGTATAACAATATACATATCCATCGCACATTACAACGTCACCAGCTGAAGGATTGTAAGAATCTGCATAAGATTTTAGGCTATCACAGGTACCCTTGAATCGTAGTGAAGATGTAACTAACATAGATGAAATTATGCCATCAGTAAACATGGATCAATATATCCCTTCATCAGTAGTAAAATCTATGGCTACATCATAGCTTGGTCTAATGTATGACAGTCGAGTTGACACATAATCTATATCAGTGTCACAAATTTCAAAAACAGCATGCCCTTCAGGAGTTGAAATCGATATTCTAGTGTCAGGATAATCTTCCTTCAATTTAGACCATTGCTTAATGAGCTTTGCTATTCTTTCTGTTTTAGTCTTCATCTTATCACCTTTTGAACTTTTATTATATTCAATTGTACTTTATATAACGATCTTTAATCTTCGTTCGTATCTGCAAGGGTATCTGGTTCAGGATCGTGAAAGGATACAATTGCAATATTGTAATCACTATCATAATCAATGATCAGTTTGATGTATATTATGATATCTGTTGGAATTGTTTGACCTGAATATTTGAGTTTATAACCTTGCGGATCATGTTTGAATTCGTAAAGTGGAATACCAAGGCGATCTCGATTCTTGCTTTTAACTGCACCGTAAAATTCACTAGGTTTAAGTGACTTCACAATAGCTAAGTAATCATCGTCAACTAGCTTTAAGCCGTGCAGCTGCGCAAAATTCTTTTCAGGTTGTTTTGGACGATATCCGGGTCCTGTAACTGATTTGCAATGCGAAATCAAATTAACAAGCTCAGCTATTTCAGAATCACTTAGGTTAATCAATGCATTATTTCGTTTAGAATAAAAATCAGATAATATATTTTGCTGTTTATTAGTTAATTTGTAATCCAATTCTTTATCATTGACAGCATCATTTATTAAATCTAATGCATAAGGAGAAGCTATTTGACGTAATTCACTTACATCTAAATCAATCAGCTCTTCTTTAGAAAAATCATCATAATATTTTGAATATTTACTAGTGGATGCTGCAGCAACAATTGGCAAATTACCTAAGCTTAATGTTCTTGCATCATTTGCAATTATGACTAGATCTATATGACCTACAAGATCCGCAATGATATTTGAAACATCTGAACTATGTACATATCTCTTCATAACTACCTCCACATAAAATAAAGCACCGCCTAGTTGAATCATTGTTCAGAATTTGTCAAATCCACCTTTCTATATCATGTATAACGATTTCATTGCATAAAAATAGCTGATGCCTTTGTAGACATCAGCTAGTATACTACCATGTAGCTGTCATTATCAACCTATCTCGAAGATAAGCCTTATGCCCTTTCTGTCTAACAAATCCTCTGTAGTTTATCCAGCTATCTTGAGTTCTATACTCCTGATCTCCTCGAGAGAAGGAGATATCAAATCCTTTATCTTAGAACCAAGCTCCTAGCATTCCGTCTTGCTTACTTCCTCTTCCGTGAAACCTTTTGGAAATACTACAGTTACAACATGATTGTCCCTATCAATTGAAGATCCTTTAAGAGGCTTGAGGTGTTATTTGTTTTGCTGATTTAATCATTCTTTTCATTGCCTATACTCTCCTTCATAAAATAAAGAACCGACTGATTGAATCATTATTCAGATATCAGCTATTTGCATGTCATCTAGGTTTCTTAGGATATGGAAGAATGTCAGGAATGTAAGTAACTTCTGCATCTTCTATGTCAGTGCCTACTCGATAATAAGCATCTCTCCAATAATCTGAATTGTGATCTACATTCTTTGTGACCTTGCATAATGCATTAATACTAGTTAACATCTTATAGATTTCATCGTTGTTGTGCTTAGTGATCTCCATATCTTCAGGAGTAGCACCATCCCTCGTGAACTCGTACTTATCTGGAACACAATATTCAACAAGTAATTTATGTTCTACTTTATTTCTGCTTATTCGGTCTTTTCTGTAAGTGACGCGCAAATATCTTATCTTCAAAGCTTTAATGTTAGCTTTAGCTTGCTCGAGCACTTCGATAGCTTGCTCTTCATAATCCCGCTTGTGCAATGATGGATTATATCTATGTGTAAGAGCATTAAGCTTCTTCTTCAACTCCTTAGCATTAGCAGCATTAGTAGCAAATCCGCTCTCATCAAAATCTACTTCTTCTAAGGATTCAACTAATGTAGCATCATCTTTGAAGACAAGGTTGTATCTATCTATATCTCCTAATCCGTACTGAGAAGGATAATCGATACCTTCTTCATGAGACAGCATGAAATCCGATGCTTTGTTTAAATAATCTTCTGGACTCTCAATCATAATATCAACTGGTTGACTAGTTGCTGCATGTACCCATCTTTTCATAATTTTTTGATTTCCTTTCTTATATAAATGATATGTATATATATATGGTTGAAATATTTACGTTACTACTATATTATATAATACTATACTATAAAAGTCAATACCAATTTTTATTCCATAAAGTACAAGCATCTAATTCCATATTTCTGTGCACAATCATGTTCTATTTTACACCCTCTTGCATGTTCCCAACCATGACAGAATAAAGCTATATCAGCTTCTGCTATTAACAATATAGATTTTATTGGACTTTGTCCATTCCCATGTAATAGTTCCGCTATCAAAAACACGAACAAAACCATGTGATTCCATTATGATTTTCTCAGATTGTGTCAAATCTATGTCATAATCATTCAAAAAACGCTGAATATTTTTCTTTTGGGCATTAGTTCGATGATACGCCACGTTAGTAATAACATTCACCCAAACATATCCAGCTGTAGAACGGGCAACTTCTCTGAATCCTAGCGAAGGATATAATGTGCCTTTAGTATGTGCTCTATCTGAAAATGACCTGACAGCTTCTGGTTGATATTCTTTAACAAAATGTTTGAAAAGTTTAGAAGCAGCTCCTATAACATTCGTGTCAAGAACACTACAAAATCTCACGAGCTCGTACGTGTTCTCAAGGTTTTTCTTACCTGTACCTATACTATTTCGCATCTTTCCAAAAGTCATCAGAGAAACCAAATTATCATTGTAATATAAACCAAGCCTGATAGACGATTGTGCAGGACCTTGTCGATGATTGCCTTCTAAGAACTTAAACGAATCAGTTCCACTAACTTCTTTGATCTGGCACTTTCGTGCATAGATGACATTTGTATTCTTGCCTAATACGTTGCGTAGCATTGATTTAATTATATCTTGCTTATGCTCCCATTCATATCCAAATATATGAAACAAGAAAAGTCCTTGCTTATCGCACTTATTGGTCTTGATCTGATGATATCCATGTGATTTAGGAAGTCCTCCCCAAGGATCTTTTATAGATGAATTGTGTGTAACTGTAGGGTTACATTCAATACCTAACCTAGCGCTATCAACTACGATATCAATTTCTAACGGATTGATTATTTGTCTGTCTCTAGTATGAAAATCAACATTTAATTCTTTCAAGAAATCAGCAACCTCTGCTTCCATAGTAGAATGATACTTAGCAAATTTATCTAATAATCCTTTTCTGCATGCAACATCACAAACAGTTTCTACACGAACTCCAACATGCTTAGCAACTTCGCGATAGGTAGGTTTCTTTTCAAAATTATCTTCAACATACTTAACAGGATTGCTAACAAATTTCATCCATTCATCTAAATTAGCTACTTCTTTTATAGTGTTACGTTTCCACATCGCTGTTTGAGTAAACCACGTTTGTCCGTATATTTCACGTATACGCTGATGTGCATGTTGTTGCCCTATTTCCGAACCTAAATAACTAGTAGCTCCATATCTATCTAAACAGGTCTGAGCTGTTTTAGCACGAATGAATTCATTCTGAGTAGGCCACTGAACTCCGTATTTATCTAGTGAAGTCTGTTTAAACTTTTCTAAGAACTCAGAAGTTTGAGAATAGTGTTCTACTCCATATCTCTTCAATGTAGTTTCTTTAATTTGTGCTTGAACATCAGGATTTTGAAACGGATATTTATATCCAGTATTTGCAAAATATGTATCTGATATCTTTTGAACTAATTCAGGAGACTTCATTGGGTTTTCAACTCCATAATGTTCTAAAGTTGTCTGCCTAGCTTTTGCTAAGATTTCTTTATTCTGAATAGGCCATTCTGTTCCATATTTTTCTAAATTAGTTGATGTTGTTTGTTTAATGTACTGATCAGATTGTGCATAGTATTCAGATCCATATCTCTCTTTATTAGTAGCTCGCATTTTAGCTCTAACTTCTTCAGCTTGTGCTGGATGTTCTACTCCATACTTACTTAACAATGTTTGTTTTATCTTAGCACGACCTTCTGTAGTAGCGAATGGATTACCATCTTTGAACCTTAATTTATCTGCACATTCTCTTGAACAAGTAACTGGCCAATCTGACTTATTCTTTTTAGTATCTAAGATAAATTGTTTTCCACAGATGTTGCATTCACGATAATGGATATCATTGCAGATTTTCTGAGTATTACTTATCGGTCTAAAAGGTTTCCCACATAGTTCACATATTTTTTCTATTGAACTATAACTACGTTGACGCTGTAAAGAAGCAAACTTATTTTGGCATTCTTTAGAACATGTTTGCGAAACGTCATTCTTAGAACATTTGCCTTCAAACTCCTTTCCACAAACTGCACATATCTTGACAATGATTCTATTACAATCTGCTTGTCTAGCTGAGATTGGAACAAAAGGCTGTCCACAAACTCTGCATTTCTTTTCCTTATATGGCATAACAATTCCTCCGTGTACATTATTATATGATAAAACTATCACGAAGTCAACTGTTCAATAAGCTTTCGCCACCGAGTACGCCATAAAAGTAACAACATTTTTATAATTTTGATACATTTATTGAATCCATAATGAAAGCGCAGTCTATAATGAACTGCGCTGAGATTTGAGATGTTTTCCGCGAAGTATAGATTTTAAGGCAAAGGGCTGAGGTGAGATGGACTCAGCCCTTGATATTACTGAAGTTGATCAGAAGGTTCCAAGAATCTTACCAGAAACAATGGTGTCAGGCACAACTACCTTCATGCTATACATTGTAGCATGTCCTTGTTGAATTGATGCATTTGCAAGACCGATAGCATCTGTAGAAACTATAGGCATATATTCTCCGAAAAGGGCAGAATTACGTCTAATGTCGTTATTCTTGCAGCTCATTACATATGTATTTGGATCATAATCAGGAGCTACATAAACCTCGAAATTATCGAGAGTACCGAGCTTGTAAGGACCTACTGTATCTTCTATAGAAGCTGCTGAGAAGCCATTCATCATTGAGATGTATTCAGCTGCATTTGTACCAACTATAAGTCTATTTGGTCTTGTAAGACGTGTTGCCTGATAGATTGAAGCTGCAGCTTGTCCAAGTTTAAGTTTGAACATGTTGAGGTAATCTGTAGGAACTACTGCGCCTGAAAGTACAGGAGATGCATCCCAGTTGAACTGAGGCTTGTATTGAGCTGCTGATGCAAGCATGTTGAAGCCTTGTGTATTGATTTCTGCTGTAAGTTCTGCTACAGCTGCTTCTTTTGCCATGTCACCGATGTTGCTGCCGTATTCTTGCTGAGCAGCGAAAGCTGAATAAATTGACCAGTAGCAAGCCATCTCATGTGCTTCTGCAATGAGGTTAATCTCATCAAGTTGGAGATAGCCTTTTGCCATCTTAGCGCCATATTCGCCATTTGCATCAGGACCTACTGTCTCGTTGTCGTACTGATAAGTAGCTGCGATTGTTCCTGTAACAGATGTGATAGCACCTGTTGAATAATCGATAGTACCTACTGTTGTACCTGATGGATTTACAAGATTTCCTGCGCCATCATCAATAAGCTTTGTAACTGCTCCACCTGCAGCTGTAACTGAAAGAGTAACTGATCCAGGAAGTACAGGAACGAATGCAAGAGTAGATGCATCAACTGCTTCATTCTTAACAACTCTACCTGTAAAGTTTGGATCCATGCCCTGACGGTTAACAAATGGAGATGAAAGGATTGTTCCCTTCTGTGTCTCACCCTTTGTATTTTCAGCGATGAATTTGAAATAAGGAATAAGCTGCTGACGTGACTTCATTGCTACTGAACCGAATACATCTGTGATGTAAAGTTTCTGAACAAACAATGGAAGGAGCTCAAGGAAATCTGGTCTTGCCATAATGTTTGAAGTATTTGTTGCAGCTGTAACTGATTGAAGTTTTCTTGCATTCTGCTGAAGCTGAAGAGCAAATCTTCTCTGCTCAGGATTAAGTTTCTGCATTGTAGCTGACATAACTGGTTTTACGACTGGACGCTTTTTTGCGCCTGCTGTAATATTTGTGCCTGCAGTGATTGTAGACTGAGGACGAGCACTTGCAGGTCTCTTTGTTGTCTTAGTAATAGCCATGTTTATACCTCACTTATATTTTTAGTTGTCAGTTAAACATAAAAGCATATTCAGTCGACGCTCAGTTACATTGTAACTAGATCTGCACCATATCTAGGATCAATGTCACCTTCTACGAATTCATTTTCATTGAAGTCATCCCCTTCAATGATTTCTTCATTCATTTCAGGATTAGATAGAATTCCTGATGTATTGGTGCTCGAGCAGATCATGTCTTTTAAATCCTTAACTGACGTTGCTGAGTTCACTGTTAAATTAGAAACACATTTACCAAGAGCACTTGCATATATATTAGCGTATGCTTGTTGATATTCTAATAGCATCTTTTCCGAAGCTTCAACTCTGTCTTTAAGTTCTTGATTGTCGGTTGACAACTTACGAACTTTAGATTCCAATTGTGTCTTAGCAACGACGGTTTCGTTCAGCTGAGATTTGAAATCTTCAACTGCTGAATCTTTTTCAGATAGGATGTTATCATGCGCTTCTATCTTACGCTGATATTTAAGGTTAAGCTGTCTGGAGTTTTTGATTTGCTCGTGTGCTGTTATCAACTTTGCATTTGCATCACGTAATTTGCGACGTAATGACTCGTTTGCAGTTACTTCCTGCTGATAAGACTCTTGTGCATCTTGAAGCTGATTTGAAAGAATTCTCTTATAATGTGAAAGTTGTCTGTTAGCTGCTGAAACAGCTTGTTCAGAATTATTTGTTACATCTACAATATCCTGTTCAAGTTGTGAAATCGTACTTTGTGCTTTTATGTAAAGCTGTGTTAATGCTTCTACTTTCTGTGCAAGCACTTCTTTTGTTATGTCATCTTCTGTTGAAGCTTTGACATCACCTTCATTGATTTCACTTATTCTGTTGCTGATGACATTGTATTCATCAGAACCTTCATTGAATTGTTCTCGGATAACTTCAAGAGCTTTGCTGCTTGTAATGTTTTTAAGTTCTGTATTGATTGTAGCACATACCTTCTTGTATTTCTTTTGATTTTCAATATCTGTAGAAGCAGCTATTTCTCTGAATTCAGGTATACAATCATTGTATGCAGGAAACGTTACAAGATCAAACCCTCTGAAAATGAATGTGTCAGGATCTACTTCACCATTGCCGTCAACATCTCCTGCACCTCTTATTGAAATACCAAATTTAACTCCAGCATCTATAAGTGATTTAACTACTTTACCTACAGGAGTATTTATAAGGTCAAATGTTCCTTCTACATCACCATTTGTAAGGAGTTTGCAATCTGTCATTACAATGCAAGCATGCTCGTATTCTTGGCAATCAATATCAGCGGGATGACCGACGAATCCTATGTAATGACGATTCTTCATTGCTCGTTTGTAATCGTCTGATTCAAACAAGTTTTTAAATAACTTCTCACCAAGGTGCATATCATTATTATTAATGACATTAGCATCACAGCACTTGCCGACGAATTGTCCTAGTATTGTTCGTTCTTTCATCGTACACCTCCCTTATGCTTTTTCTAAGGCGTGCTTGGTCATGCGTACAAGACCTCCAAGTGCAAGCGTCTTAACTAATTCTTTTATAATACCACTTTCAATTTCTTCAGTTGCAACTTCTTCGATGTCTTCGCCAATCTCTTCGTAGCCATCTTCATTAGCAGCTTCTAGTTTACTGTATGTTCTATTGTCCACTGCTATCTCTACTGATCCAGTTGCATCTAACACATAAGTGCTATCATCTATAGAAATTGAAATCTTATCATCACTTTCATGAAAATTGATTTCTTTGTCCTTTAGCTCATCTATTTCATTAAGAAATGCAAGAAGTGCTGAAGGCGTAAGCATAATGTCGCTCATTTCTATTCTCCTTAATTAAGACCTCTAACAAATTTGATTGTTTGATCTAATTCACGAATATAAATGTCTAGATCATCAGACATTGTCTCACCATCTCCGATAGCTTGAAATGTCTCATCATCAATGAAATCTAATGTGTCATATGCTTTTTGCAGATATTGCTTAAGATTTTCGAGTTCTCTTACATCAACATTAATTTGATTACCATAAGGACCTGTAGCTGATTTAATCTGTCTTTTCATTATATAATATCCTCCTATTATGTGATAACGTTCCATTGCATGTATCCTTCACGAGGTGCTTGTGGATATAACTTACCAATTCCTCCGAGTTGTTCCATGCTACCTAATTGTATCTTCCAAATAATCTGAGCAATTTGATTTGTTCCTATTTTAATTATGTTTTCTTTAAGTATTTGTCTATTTTCAGGAACTGACATATCCCAATTTTCTTCATCGGGTGGACATATCCTGTAACCTGCAAGCATTCCGTTATCTCCTGTATTAGACCATTCAGGAGACGACCATAACCCTACTTCTGAAATGAAAATATAATTCTTTCCTTCGTCTCTAAATTTAGCAAGAGCACCTGTTGAAACCATTGCAGAGAATACAACGTCAACAGTTTTTGGAAGTTCAGCTTTATACTCGGGTACAACTTCTCTATATGTTATTTTAGATCTAGGGAAAGAATCAGATATAAGTTCACAATCAACAGCTGATCTATATTTTCTATTAGCAAATGTAGGGCCTAATCCAAAATATTCTCTTCCATTTATGAGACTCTTATCATATCCATCAGATCCATAACCAGGACAATGCAGCAAGTAATCTATAAATCTGCTTTCTTCCGACCCCGAAGTTCCTCCTATATCTGCAGGTAAACCTTCTTCATCTTCTTCCTGACTACCTAATCCCATTGTACCTAATGAAATGTATTGAGGTATCCATCCTCTAATAAGTTCACCATCAGTAAATACACCTTCACCCATCAAGTAATGACCGATACCTGTAATAAGAGCATTTGTCGCTGTATTATGTCCACTGTGTTGTGAAACTACTTTTCCAGTAGCTTCATCCATGACTCTTATTGTGACATTGTGTCTTATTCCAATACCTTTTGCAATTTCAACTATTCCACCACTCATACTATGACTCCATTAAGGTATTTCACATGTTGTAGACTCTTCATCATGATATTCTTTTCGTGTTATTCTGTATGAATTGAGTTTGTCATACACACCTAAAGTATATTGAGTAAGGCCTACTTGACTTGGATCTGTTGGAGGTTGTACATCAATACGTCTATGCAAATTAGGATTAGTGAAGCCTAAATCATCCTTAGCTTGTTCTTCTGGCGTAAGTGGTGTTCTTGCAGTACCATTCGCTGTAACATAATCATCTATATTAGCTCTCATAGGCATAGCTGCATATACCTCCTTTATGTAGACTATAGAAGGTTCGTAGATTATGTTATATCTACAATGTCAATTTCTCCTGTAACTTTGTTAAGTTTTGTATATTTACTGTTAGTGTTGTTCATAGCCATTGCATCACCCATTCCTGACATAACAGGATTAACTGCTGGTCTAGGAGTCATGATGCTTGTTGTTCTGTCATTGTCGTTAACATAAACTTCAGGTGTAATAGACTCATCGAGGTCCTTATCATATCTGAGATTGAATTCGGGTCTATCTTTTCTCTTGAGATAATCATCAGGGTAAGTAACACTTACATTCTGTGGACCATATCCTAAACTGAAAATTGGATCAGGCATAAGTGATTTAACCATATGTTCATTATTTGAAATTTGCAATGAATAAAGTGATCTGTAACCAGGTTCAATCTGAGGAGTTGTCCTACCTTCAAAATCAGAATTTCTATAGTAAACTGGCTGTCGTTTTTCTTTGTAAGGTTGTCCTGCATTATCTATCATACGCTGCAATTTAGCATAATCTGCCCTTCTATAGTGTCCAATTCGAGTAGGTCCAATATTAAGATTGACATCATTTTTATTTGTAAGACGAGCATCAACTGTTATCTTCGTTCTAGAATCAACTCGCACACCGGCATGTTGAAACAAATACATACCGAGTGGTCTTACATATTCTATGCAAACATCAGTTGGTATCTTTTCAGAAAAATAGACAATATCTATGTATCCTTCAGATGTATGTGCTGTAACATATACTGAATTAACAGGAATAGAAGTATCAGCTATTCTGTTTTCGTATATTTCATCTTCCTGTGCATATAATGCTAAGTTGAACTGTGCTAGATTAAGTTCAGCTGCAAGCATTACTCCTGTTCTAGAGCCTTTATTACGAATAAGAGACATAAAATACAGAATAACAAGTCTGTTAAACGCTGTACTAACTCTATCGTCATATTTGTACCCCTTTGTAGCTCCTAATAACCATAAGAGAGATGCAGGGCATCTCTCTGGGTCAAGCAAGTCTACTATATTTTCTATATCATATTGAAGCTGTGTAAGGTCAAGCTCAAACCATCTTAAGAAAAATCTGAAATCAAAACTCTCTTTGTAGACTTCAGGTACAGGAATATCTGAAAATTTCATTGTAGCCCTCCTTTGTTATTTTACTATGCAGGATGGTGCTACCCTTATGTTATTTGATGTAGCTCCTGGGTCTAGATATCTTGCAAATGAAATAATATTGAAATATTCTATATCACAATCAGTCCATTGTATGACATTATTGTTGATTGAACCAGCATCAAAATAAGATATACGAGAATCTGCTTTAGTTATTATGTCAACTATCTCCATTATATTAGGAGCTTGTCCATATTCTCTATTTGCAGGAGCATAATATACAGCAAGTTTTTCTTTTACTATAGATACAATATTATCTGCTACATCTTGTGAAACTGGTTTAACTGTATATATCTGTCCTACTACATGAAAATTGAATATTCTAGAAAATCCAAATTCAACTTCTACTGACATTGCTTTGACCGCTGAAAAATCCTGTTTAAGATATGACAAAAATTCTGCTGGTGGTTTGTATCTTGTAAACTTAGTCTGATTTTGTATTTTTGCTTTACTTATCTTACCATTACCAAACGAACTATCTTTGAAATCATTGTGTATGCAGAATGACATTGCTGTATATGTTTTAAAATTAGTAGAAAATACAAATTTCTGTGGATCTGACGGATCAAATCCAAGATTCAAAACAGCTGCCCAATCAAAATCAGTAGATCCTTTAGGAAAATCGTAGTTAGTAATATACATCTTAGACTTTTGGCTCTTTGTAAGTGTCTCATCATTGTAAACACTTAAGTTATATTCTAGAGCTTTCTGACAATCTATTACTACACCAGCATCAACACCAGCTGACCTCTTTAAAAAGCGATTGTAATCAGGTAATGTTATTAAACTGTCATATGTGTTTATGTAATTTCTGCTGTTTAAGTATGCTTCATGAGCTGTTTCAGGACTTTTTCCTGTTATTGTATATGTATGTGGAAGTTCGACAGTATTTGAAAGATTAGAAACAGTTATGTCTGCAGATTCAAATGAAGTGTCCTGATCTTTTGCAAAAATAAGATTAGTTAAAACATCTTCTCCGACAGATCCAATGACTCCGATAGTATCAATCCAATAGACCACCAGATAGTTACTTTCATAATTTTCAAGTTGATTAAGATAGTTAGAAACTGTTATTCTAGCATTGGAGTAGTTATCATAAGTAACAGCAAATAATGGTTCAGGTTCTATGAAATCAGCTGTATTTGCAACTTGTCGCCACTGTGTTTCAAGAAAATCTTCAGTTGCTAGAGAAGATTTAGCTTTAATCCATACACGAGTAGTATCAATATGTTGTGAAGGTAACGTAAATATGTAATTATTTGCTTTTACATCAGCTACTGAAATATTAAAACTTCTTAATTCACCTTCAACAGCAACACGTGTGCAAGACTCTCCTGGCTCTAATGTAACTATATCAGTATCTGCAAATACATTTATGTTTTCAGAAACGATCTGACGTGTACTTCTGCTATCTTCTGCACCGTAACTAGATGTAAGTGGAAGAATATTATAAGTAATAACTCGATCTTGATTTGTTATGTCAGTATATGCATTAAGTGTGCAGAAGCTAGACCCATTAAATCCTAGATCTATTTTTATTGTGTCTTCCATGTTGTTTGTGAGTGTAACTTCTGTAGTTCCAGCTGTCCACCAACCTAAATCATATCCAATGAGTGCGAAGATCTTTTCTGCATTCTTTCTCTGACTTACTGAGGGAGCAAAAACCTCATTTGCTAAAAGATCGGTGCTTATTCCAAGTACGTCAGCAGCACTTGCAATGAATTTGCCTAATACTACTCCTGGATCGGCATCTGCTTCAGGTCGCCAAGTTTCAATTATTGAAGGAACAACAGCCCAGAAGTCATCCATTATAGAATCATAGTCTCGTGAACTATATTTAATTATTCCTTTACTTGTTGAATCTGACATTTATGAACTCCTCCTAACTAGTTATTCCTACAAAGTCATTTTCAGTAAGTTCTATAACGAGTTTTTCTCCATAGATAGATTGTAGCGTCACTGTTAGTTTAAGGTGATCCTGATCACTCATTAAATCATCGTCTGACTGACCTGTGTATTTCAATCCTCTTACAACAGTAGTTGCATCTGCAACAACACATGGTTCCCATATCTTAAGTTTTTCTACAATTCTATCTCGAATAAGTGCAACTTCGTTATCTGTATTGTATTTAAAAAGATGGCGTTTTAATCCTACTCCAAATGTTGGATTCATATAAAGTTCAGTAGGCTCTGTGAGTATAAGCAATCTAACTCTATTCACTATAGACCTATTGTCTGTCATTACTGAAACTTTATTTCTAGCTACATCAAATAGATTAGGAAATGACCACGAATTCGTATTCATTGATTTAACTCCATTTATAACTCAGTTCCATTATAATAACTTCCACCCGTTAAACCTAGACACACATAATCGGCTCCATTACTAGAATTAGTTGATGCAAGCATCACCACTTCACCAGCTGCGGGTAGATGAGGCAAAAGGACACTTGTAAGCCATGGAAGGTCTTCGTCTCTAGTATATGTACCTTTGCTAGAAACTTGCTTAAACGGTCCATGTATTGCAGGTATCCTCACTTTTATCTTAAGAGTACCATCATTCAAATAGTTGTAATCAAGTGCAAATCCATATATTATCATCCACCTATGTTCTCCCAATAACCATTTGCATATTGCTGACGTGTTTGATATACTGATGAAGTAGGGTCGTCATATCCTGCAGGCACTTCATAATCATGTATCCAAATATTAGTTGCTTGTCGAGCTCCTTCAGCAGTATCAGGGACACTTTTTAGTTTGTTTAGTACTTTGCTGTAACTTCCTTGCAACTCACTCCACAGATAGTCGAGCTGACCTGTTACATTGGACGCCCAATCTTCTCCTACATAATCTATCATGTTTTCCATTCGACCTGCGTGCCATTGTGCTAATCCAGCAGATGTCCCACTGTCACCTATTGCTCCTGTTTTAAAGCCTGATTCAGCTTGTAAGTTTGCAAGAATTCCTGTTACAGCTGCATTACTTAGCCCTTTACCACGAAGGTATTCATAAACTTCTTGACTTGTAGCTGTTACACTGACATTTGCAGCTTGAGTTGTAAGGCTATAATAACCTGAACCACCTAACGAAGTTGATATGCCTGAGCCTATAGCTCCTGTTAAATTAGTTATCTGACCTGAAACTCCTTGAAAATCTCCTGCTTCAGTTTGATAATAGGACTTAACTGTATTAGTCCAATAATCAACTACAAGTTCTGCACTTGTAGCTGTTGAAATACTTGCTTGTCCGAAAACAGAATACATGTTTGCCAGTAATCCTGTATAGTTGACAGCTGCAAGTTTCACTTTAGACGAATGTATAGAAGGTTTGTAAGAATTGTTAACGTATCCAACAGTACGCACTGTTGCATCATATTTTGTTACTCCATTAGTATAGAGTCCTTGGATATTTCTATATTCTTTTTTAGATGCAGTTGTACCATCTATCATCTCCCATTTAGGGCAGAAATAACCTGCAATATAACCTGAACTGCAGTTATATGTTTTGATAGTAACTACTCCTCCGTCATCTCCCATTACACCTGAAAAACTTCCTCCATTAGATTCAACTACTATTGCAGCTTTATCTCCTTTATAGATGCTTTCAGTGCCATTACTATTATATCTGAATATTGCTATATCTCCTGCACTAGGTGTATATCCTCCACCATATATAGAACCTTTGTGCCAAGTTCCCATGCCTCTAAGTACTCCGACACGTCCTATAGTTGAAACAGAATCAACGTTTGGAATGACAATGTTAAGAGATGAACCGGCTCTTTTTGAACATGCAGTTACAAATGCACCAGACCATCCATTAGGTCCGACAATGCCTGTTTGTTGTGCAACCCATCCTTGCCCTTGCCCTACTGCTTCTTCTGCTATTCTAAGGAATGTTTCAAGTGCAGATTCATCTTCTGCTCCCATTGATACTGCAGGATTATGTACGAATCCTACAAACATGTAGCTATCGAAATCCCACATTCCATAACGTTTTTGACGTGTTTTAAGCGACCAGCTGTCACCTTCAACTTGAGATGTTATAAGTATTTCGTTAGCTTCTATTGCTTCTACTATGCATGCATAACCTCCTCCACCACTAAAGCACATTACAGCTCCTAATTCAGGAGCCATATCAACTGTGAGGCCTCCTCCAGGACTTGTTGCCCATGAGCCTGGACTACCATGCGAAAGTGGACAGGATTCTTGGCATCCATAAATTTCTGCAAATCTGTTATAAGCATATGTTTTATTATTAAGAGGAATATCGCTGAATGGACTATATCCTCCTCTGCCATCATAAATAAAATACATGTCATAGTAAGGCTCTAACTCTTCTTTGCATAGCAAACCTTCATCTATTAATTCAATAAGCTCTTCTGGTAAATGTTCATCTGCGGGTTCAATTTCAGGTGCTTCTGTTCTAGGTGTAAATTCTCCTCCTTCTGTAACTCCAAAACGACTATGTCCTTGTGTATAATCTGCATAATTAGTTTGAAATCCTCTAGAACTATCTGAATTAGTATAAAGCTGCGCATTTGCACCTGTTCTAGCATTACCATCGACTACGATTGCTGCATGTCCTCCATTCGGATATATAAGAATATCTCCAGGACACAATGGAGTATCTGTACCATTAACATAAGTAAATGGAGTCATGAATGCTCCTGTATCTGTTATGTCATTCGCCATCGATTTTCCATTTCCTGTGCTAGAATTAAAGTTAGAAATTCCAGTAGCTTGCCTGATTGCATAAGAAACTGCAGAAGAGCAATCTGCAGAAGTCCCCGCACCTCCTAATCCAGTTTTATAAATGTTTGAACGATAATCTTGACTATAGGATAACTTACCTGCTTGACTTTGTGAAATTATGCTATTCATAGTACTTACAAGTGAATTTGCTGTCGAAGTATCTGTTGCTCGTACAACAATTGCACCTGCCCATTGCTTATCTTTGAAACTTTGAGTACTGAAGCCATATTTTGAACCTGCTCCGTTTACATATACACCTGACATATTTAACTCCTAAAATTTGAATAAACTAGGTGTTAATACTTCTTCTAACACATCTAAATTACCAATTGGTTCATTAAGCCACAATGACATCCTATCTGCGAAATCTTCCCAATCTACTTTATTGGCTTGTGCAGCTGTGCAATACAATCCACATTTATCTTTTAATCCCCATCTAAGAAAATAAGTATAATAAAGTTCAATTATTTCTTTAGCTCTAACAGAGTCAACTGATAAATCAGGTTCAATCCATATTCCTAATTTCGGCGGATATTTAGCAATCACAAAGTAGAGCCAATAAAGCTCTTTTTTAGCTTCTTGTAAAGACCTTGCACGTGTAGTTGCAAGTAATGCAAACAGCGATTCATTTGCATAAACCTGTTCCATCTGAGCTTTCAGATACTTATTTTTGTAAGGTTTAGTTTCCTTATGGTTGTTGTCATACAATGTACCCGCATACATTAGTAATCCAATTGCTCCCATGTTTTTTAATGCTTGGCAATTGAAATCTTTTGGAGATGCTGTTGGATCTATGATAGCCATATAAGGCTTAATAGCTCCTACAGCAATTGAACTTCTTGCTTTAAGTGATTCTGATTCAGAAGATATCCTCGCTGCTGTAAGTCTATCATTTATTTCTGAAATAGAAACTCGATGACTACCTGATTGAAATATATTTTCACCTTCTCGTAACTTAAGAATGTAATTACGTCTACATATATCCTCCACTAGGTTGTGCAGTGCAGTATCAATGTTACCTTCATTTCCAATGTCAATAGGATTATAGTAATCAGTCACTATTATCTGTACAGCTCTTTCATCTAAATCTCCGCCAGAAGCATATACTGCATACATTTCATCTACAAATAATCCTACAGTTCCGCTACCTGCAATCGCATAATGATATGCAACAGAACCTGAAGCAATCATTTCAGCTACGCTGTAAATGTCACACCCTTGTCCTAAAGAATGAATAGTTATGCTGTCGATATATTCTGACCTATAACCATAATTAGCTGTTATTCTATTTACATATGTCGCAAGAGATGAATTTGACATTAGCCCTCACCTACATCTTCTATCATTTCTTCCTCAGATTTTGATTTACTTTGCTTACTTACTGAATGTGCTACACCTAATTTTCTTAATACATTAATTGACTTAGATGTCGACCATAGTTGTTTAGATCTGATTTCATCATTTTTGTCTAATACATTTTCACCAAATAAAGCTTTCTGTTCATCTGTGAATCTTACTCTATTTCTGTTTAAAACATAACCTTGTTCTTGTGCACCATCTGCCCTTACTGTATAAGACCCATTAAGTACGTCTGTTGGATTCTGCTTGTAATAAGTCATTCCATTTATTCGTACAGGGTAAACACTTTGACCTTGCCAGGCTGTGCAATATTCAAATATAACATACTTGTCAGCTTTACCGAGGTGTGCTCCTATTTCAGCATTATTTGTTTTTGCACAATTAACTTCAACAAGATTTCCATACCTTAAAACTTCAGAAGGATTACATTTTACATTAATAACAGCCCGTTCACCTGATGCTTCAATGTCTACTATTTCGCCTTTAGCAATGTTGTAGACATTTTCACAAGATACACGAGCTGATTTGATTGCAGATATAGTATCAGTGTTGTCGATTTTGCTGCCGGCGGTTCCAGTTAGCGTGTCGATCATTCTTACTTATCTCCTGTATTAAATTAATTTCAATGTATTTGAATATCTTCCCAAGTAGGATAAAGATTTCCAAAATCAACTTTACCTGTAGATTTTACATTTTTTGTTTGTTCATATCCAGAGCTTATTCCATTAGAACTTCCTGAAATGTATATGCCCATTCCAGAAGCAACTTGATTAGCTGAGCTTATTGCAAGTCGTTGTAATGTAAGAACTGTATAGTATGTTGCAGCTATCTGATGTGTTACCGACATGATGTTGTATATTCCAGATGCAGGTGATAATGTGTTACCTGACATTATTATAAGTGAAACAGGTTGTGCTAATTGATATTCATTTGTAGAACCTGCAATAGTTACCTGGAATGTTCCTGAAAACTGTGTAGCAAGAGCATTTATATCATTTATGATATTAGCTGTTTGATACACATTAGCAAGTGAACCACTCCAGCTGTTGACAATAGAGGTATCATTTACTATTGTATTACCTGCTTCATCTAATGCAAAACCTAATGTAGCAAAATTCATATCAGTCATATTATAAGCTACACCATCATAAGTACCTGTTATACTAAGAACATTTGTATCTGAAGTTCCATATTTAAGTGCAGCAGAATCTGTTTTAATTTGCAATGATGACATGTCCTTGTAATGAATGACGCCAGGTTGTGTCATTGTAGGTTCGTCTATCCAAAATGCAAACGTGCCTACCTGAGGTGTTTTGTCTGTTAAGCTATCTTTAAGATAGTTCCCTACAGACTCTTCTGCTACATTATTAAGAATTGTGCTTAGCTTTCCTGAACCTTTCTTAAGCCCTGCTCCGTCTCTAGCTTGATTGTATGATTTAGATAATCTGAGAAGTCCAGGAAATGTGTCATAATCATCTTCATTAGAACTTCCTGCCTTATCTCCTCTTACATATGATAAGAAACTAGTAGTCATTGCATTATGACTAACTAATGTAGGATTGTCGCTGTGATCTATGTCAAGCATATAGTAACTATCTGCTTTTATACCCTTAGCTAGTCCTTCAAGAACTGCTGAAGGCTGAACTACACCAGTTAATGCAGGTATATGAAGCACTGGCATACTTGCTTTAAGAGCTTGAGATGCATATCCTGTTAAAACATAATTCATGAACTGTCCATTTACAGCAGCTTGATATGTAAGTGTCCATCCAGTATACGAAAGATAAGATTCAACAGATCCATCATCTTTAAGCCATCCAAATGCAAATGATACAGGTATGCCGCTTGCATTTGTATAACCTTCAGTTTGAGATGCACTATATATGAGGGCTTCAAATGCAGCGATATTCATTTTGTTTTGAGAACTTCCACCTACAACTATTTTAAGTGTCCAATTCGTATAGCTATCTACTTCAGAATTAGCAAGTTGTAAAGAGCAGAAAGGACTAGGAATAGACAGACCGTATTCGTTCAACGACACTCCGCTTAGAACGAAGTTGCAAAAGGGATTTTTCTTCATATCTTACTCACTTCCTAAATTTAGCTTAGTAACAGGTACAGAAGAAAGCACTTCGCCTTCATTGAATAATAATGAAATATTTCTCGGTATTGCAAGAACAGTACCCTCAGGTACTGTAAACCCATCTTCAATATTATTAAAATAGGCTATGACCCAAGCATATGTTGCAGCGCCTAACTTATCTCTTGCGATTATGTCTAATCTATTTTCAAGATATGCTGGAACTGTATAATAAATAACTTGCGAGTCTGTCTCAAAAGAATTTGCAGTTTCAAGTGCCATGTATCTATCAGGAGATAGTCCCTGATGAATGACTTGCCTTAATCCTTTGTATCTTGATATATGTTCATATTCATGACAGTAAGTGTATTGAATATCATCTCTTTCTATTTCAGCATAAGGAGTCCATGTATTGTAATCTCTCATTCTGCATATCCTCCTATCACATTCATCTTTCTTATTGTGTTAAATGACAATGGAGTTTTAGCTACTTCTGTTATAGTTAAGGATAGTTCGCACATTAAGTACCATCCGTCTAATCCAATAGGACCTGTCCAATGTGTTGTAACATCTGTAATAATACCTGAAATATGAGCTGTTCCATGTATATACAATGTAACAATAGAAGTGTTAACTGAAGCTCCATCGTATTCTGGATAGCAATTAGCTTCGCAGAATCTTATAAGTTCGTTTGCCTTTCCATCTCTGTGATCTCCTGACCACATATCTCTATGAAATGAGAATTTAATAGTTTGCTGACGAGGTCCTGAGCTTTCATATGCATTCCAAGGTTCATACTGATAAAGAGTTTCAGCCATTGTTGTATAACTAGCAATGCGATTATATTCCATCTCTTCAGGATATACTGGAAAATCAATTGTCTCATCTGGTATAGAAGAATAAAGCTGAACCTCTCCCCAAGGTATTTTAAAAGCATTCCAAACATCTGCAGTTGTATTGACTTCTCCTATATTATCAGTTACAGGTCCATGCACGCGAGATGAATAATCACTGAATACAGAAGGATCTATTTCACCCGTACCTTGTAAGTCTCGCATTGTTTTCTGATAAATCATCTTACTTACATTAACATTGCTACCAATGAGATAAGCCGAGTTTGGCATCTGAATTGTTTCTGGAATTTTCAATGCGCTATCAAATGTATTAAGTGCAGAAAATATCTGCCATTCATTATCAGACATAAGACATGCTTTTTCGTATGCTTCACCATCAGATGTAAGTGTATTAAGAAGATTCATTTTACGTTTTGCAGATACAGGTTGACTTGCAGTTGAAATGATGCTGCTGCACTTTTCAGCAAATTGCTGTCCAATGTTAGGAGATCGAGTTAATCCATTCGTAGCAAGCACTGTATCGACATTGCGTGCACCTACAGCATTAGCAATATCAACTAATGTAGTATTCTTAGTTATAGATAAGTACTGCATTCTCTTACCTCCTTAATTAGTGAGTATGTCAGCTTGCATCAGTCTCAGACTTTTTATTACATGAGGCTCTCCAAACATTGTTGGCATTCTATATCGCATAGAAGCTGGCTGCTTCTTTATCCAATCTTTGCTAACAGTTAAACATGCAGCAGCCAGATTCTGTTCAAACAGATCAAAACTTGTTATAGGTTTCACACCCGTAAGGTCATACAAGTATTCTATATCACGCACATCTGATGTATATGTTATAGTATTTCCAAGCATATAAGAATAGATCCAATCCGGAATCGTATCAGTCGTGCCTTCTAAGTAACTCGATAATGTAGCTTCAATAGATGATCTTAGCTTATTATAGTCTTCTTGAAATGTTTCTCCTGGACATGGATAAATAGAATCAAAATACATACCTTGTCCTATGAAAGCATTGACCATTTCTTTATCACTTATCATATGATAAGGATAATTAGGAAGATAGCCCATTGACACATATTTTATTTTAATAATGTTGTTAATGAATATCATCCAATGCAGCCTCCATAGAATATATGATAAGTGTCTGTATCCCATACAGGCACTGATGTTTGTGTTATAGTTGAAGGAATAAGAGTTGTCTTAGAATGATATGCGATGTTACCTGTTGCAACTGGTGACTGATCGTATCTGCTATTTGTATTCGTTGCAGCCGAAAATGTTGTATCTGTCATGTACCACATATCTTGTGCATGATATGCAGATGTAAATGTTCCAGTTACTTTAAGTGATTTAACTAACGAAGATTGTGGATAGATGAGTCCTGAACCTTGTGGTAATGTAAATTCACCCACAATAATCTTTTCACCAGGGTCAACATTGTCAGTTGAGTTATCTGCAACAAGAAGTGCACATCCTACAATATCACCATTAGGTGAGAATGTTATGCTCTTTAATGCACATAAGTAATGATTATCGTTTGCTGCAGTTCCTTGTTCTTTCCAATAATCTATTTCATCAGGAATAACAGGAGCATCTAATTCTGAAACAGTCATGTGGTCTACAAGTAAGTTAGGATCTTCATCGTTATACTGTTGATACCAAAGTGAAATATTTTCAAGTCCTGTAAATTCGGAATCAACATCTAAACTTCTGTCACATGTTCTGATGTAATTAATAACAGAAGCATTGTAATAAAGATTCGTTCTATATACATTTATTATAGGACTACCTTCGATAGCCGGATCAATCATGAGCTTCTGACAATCATATATGTTAATTGTAGTAGACTTATCAGCTGTGCCTGAAATATGCAAGCAAACAGCTGTATTAAATCTTGAATCTATGTCTGCTATATTAATAGTTGCTTCTGAACCTTCTTCTTCAGCTACAAGTGACATATAAATATGAATCAAATTAGGGCTACCTGAATCTAACTGAGCTTGATTTGGAAAAGCAACACGCTGATTGACATATTCAGCAAGATATGTTTGAATCTCTTCAGTAGCTACACCTGAAGGTAATGTAAGGTCTTCTGCTAACTGATATGCAAGAGTACCTGAACGAAGTAATCCATAGTCAATGAGACGAAGATGTCCTGTTGAATCTCTTGTTACATAACCATAGTCTGTAAGATCTTCAGATGCATTAAGAAAACCACCAATAGCAGTTTCGCTAGCTAATGGAATCTCACCTGTTACCCATACATAATCTGACCATTCACGTTTTCCTGCAGTTGCTACTGCATAGTAATAATTAGAATAAGTATCATCTGCATTTGTGTATTTTAATCTGTAATAATCTTGATTAGGAACACCTCTAGGAGCATCATCCTCTGTAAAGAATGTAGGATATTGCGATGGATCAGTTGTATTCGGAGGTGATTGTCTCTTAGCTTCTGACCATTCAAGATATCCTAATTCAACTCCTGTAAGAGAGCTAGGGACAACATCACTATTATCTACTTTAGTTGTGAATATGATGGTTTGAATTACACCAGGAAGTACAACATACATTGTAGCAGGAGCTCTAACACCATCATTTGCAGTGTCTTGTGAATTATCTCTTCCTACAAGTACATAATCACCTACACTCCATGCAGGATTGATTGAAGGTAATACAGTATCATCATCTTTTGTTTCTAAGTAATAGACTTGTTTACCTGTAAGAGTTGTTCTAAATTCATGTATCTTATCAGAAAGTGCTTTAATCTGTTTAGTGTATGTTTTGTTAACAATACCTGGTGTATTTGAGTTGTAATCTGCTGTAGGTAACTGAAGTATTTTAGAAGCATAATATTCTGGGTCACCATTTTCATTAGTCATTCCTTCTACTTTCTTATGTGGAAGCACAAGGAAATTTGATTCTCCTGAAGCTACAAATGCTGCCTCTTTATAAGTAGGCTCATCTTGTGTCCTTACAGGATTGTCGTCCCAAACCATTAAAGAATCTGTTACATCTTCCCATGTATCCAATCCAGTTGAAGGATTCTTGCCTTTACCTGCAAACGCATATATTTTCTTACTATTGAGACCTTGTTTTGAAATATATTGATTAGATATGATAGAATCAAATTGACTGATTCTACTTGCAGGAAGATATCTAAGCTTTTCAGATAGATTTTGAATTCCAGATATGTTGTTGTTTAAATAGTTGAATGTAGCTATCTTTATATCAGCTGTTACTTTTGAAGGATCCGTAGGAGAATCATCAGGAGTAATGAATTCTGACAATGGCAGTACTACAGTTTGTACTCCTAAAAACATTTCTTCTTCATTTTCAACTAATATAGAACCAGCTACTGTTTCTTCTGTTGCATAAAATGCTCTAAATCCAACAGCTAATTGACCTTTTAAAGGAGAAATGCCTTGCTGTTTTGCACGTGCATTTGCCTCTACAAGATCAATAGTCATTGGAGCAAAATTTTCTATAAAATGTCCATTTATTACTGCTCTACCTGGAGCAATTTTTAATGAATAGGTACTAACTAAATTTCCTGCATCATCTGTGAGAAGAGTTACTTCAAAATCCTGCATACTATGAACAAATGATGGACCGATGTCATACTGCACATCAGCATTTGTTGCAACCATTTCACGCGAACGTAGATTCCATTCAGTTACAAGCTGACCTCCCGCTGTAGAATTAGAAACTGGGAACGCGTTAATAGTACCCATTGGAAAAGTAATGAAATTCATATCATGACCTTCACTTTCTTTTGTAAAAAGTTTTTACAGAATTCATACATATTAAAGGTGTAAGCCAATTTAAGATCAATGTAGGTTTTATGATGCTTTGTTTATGACGTTATTATAAATACTTATGTTTCTTCCTTAATAAACGATTATACATTTATTTATAGTATTCTATTATACATTATGAATTTAATGTTCGGTGTGGTTATAGACCCGGTCGCAATCAAAAATTCTAATAAAAATCGTGGTGAATTTAATATTTAGTCTTATTAACATGTAAATATTATATCAAATTTCGTTATATTTCTTTATTATGTTAAAGCTTCAATAAATTATTACAGTAATATACTAAAGAAATATGACAAATTGTGTAATATAAAAGGGTGTGAAATTAAATTCACACCCTCTAGATCATTACATATTTAATCTGAAATGTAGTTTGCACCCTGTGCGAATACAAATTATTCGATTATTTTGAATGATACATCTGTACGTCTATTAAGTGCTCTGTGTTCTTCTGTGTCATTTTCGTACATTGGATTGCTTGAACCATTACCTACTGTAATGATTCTCTTTGGATCTATTCCGTTTAATACAAAATACTGTTTTACTGTTTCAGCTCTCTGCTCTGAAAGAAGTTTGTTTGCAACATCATCTGGATCTGATATAGGATTTGGATCTGTATTTCCTGCAATCTCTATAATTGTACCATCTAAGATTTTAGCTGTTTCAATAAACTCATCAAGTGTATTAGAAGCTGCTGCAGGGTCATCAAATTTTGCTGTATTTATTATGAATGTAACTGTAGCTGACTTTGTAAGCATTGCTTCTGTATCAAGTACTGCTTGTTTGTTATCTTCTGTTACTTGAGTTGTGTTTGTTGACTTAGTTACTTCTTTCTGAGTTATATCACTTGCAAATGCTGTTTGAATTGCATCGTTGTATGACTTGTCGAATATTGTATCTACCATTGTAGGTACTACTGATTCACCAAGTGATTCCCAAACATTACACATTGCTGTATAAATGCTTTTTGCTTCATTCTGAAGCAGCTCATCATTATCTGCCCAAGTTGTAAGCTTAGCTCCAGCGCACTGATCTAAAATATCTTGATCTGATGCTGTTGAAAACATTGGCATTACGTCTTTGACTGTTTCCATATCTGTTTCATAAAGCTCACCTGCCATAAGTGTTCCCTGAATAAACTTTTGGACTGCTTCTGGATTAGCTTCAGCCCATTTCTTATCGAAAAGTACACCTGACATAATAAGTGATTTAGATGATGCTGTTGAGAAGAAGATATGTGCATCTGACATGCTCTGAGCTTGTGAAAGATAAGGTTCCCAAGTAGCTGCAACATCAAGTTCTCCTGCAAAGAATGCTTTAGCTGTTTCATCAGCTGTTGCAAAGAGAATGAGATTATCGATAATATTCTGCTTTTGCTCATCTGTAAGATTTGAATTCTGCACAAACCATACAATCATTGCATGTGATTCGCCAAACTGTGGTACACCTATTCTAGCATTGACAAGATCATTTACATTATTAATTGAACTTGTTGCAATGATACCATCACCACCATTACTAAAATTAGTTACATATGGGAAAATAACATCGCATTTAGCATCTGAAAACTTCTTAGACAAGAATGCTACCCTATTGATAGTATAACCAGCTGCATTTATATCTCCTGCAATAAGTGCGTTTGAACTTTGTGTTGCATCATTTATGATGCTGATGTTTACATTTAATCCAAGTGAATCATAAATAGAGCCTGGCTGAGTAGTTAATCCACCGTTAGCATCTACAATTGACTTATATCCAATCCATTCATCAATTGAAAGATTGATTGTATCATTTGTATTATTTGATTTACTTGTTGTGCTACTGTTAGTATTGCTACCCGTAGATGTATTATTTGTAGTAGATATGTCTTTTGCTGCTCGCGTTGTATCGCTTGTTTTCTTAATAATGCCTTTAGATAGACCTGCGTATATTCCACCTCCAATCAAGGCTAAGATCGCAATTAAAATAAGGATCTTAGAAAACAGCGTAAGTCTGATTGTTCCTTTCATCGTTTAACTTTCTCCTTTGCTTGTGTAACTTGTGAAATTGTTTTTCTATTTATAGTTCCCAGTTGAGGCTGAGAACTATATTTTGCTTTAAGTGAGCTGAGATATGAATCTGTTTCAAGTTTTCTTACATCTTGCTCAACTCCTCTAACTTTAGCAGCTGTTGAATTCTGATATACTGCTTTAGAACCTGCAGCCATCTTTGCAAGATCTTCATTCTTTTCATGAATAGCTGCTATCATTTTATCTGTTCCTGTTGTATTTCTAAGCTTATCCATTCTTTGATATACTTCGGAGATTCTTTTATTGTCTTGCATCTCTTTAATTGTATCTTTCATTTCCTTCTTCATTTGAATAAGCTGCTGCTCACAAGTAGATGATATTTGTTTTGCTTCTTGCATAGCTGCTTCATACTTTTCCATCATGTTACTTGTATGTTGAATGTCTTCAAGTATTTCTTGACGCTCTTGTGCTTTTATTACAGCACCTTCTTCGTTGCCCATTTTAACAAGTGATTCACATTGATTTTCAACAAGTTGTAAGCGTTTCTGAAGACTTTCTAATTCTTTCTTAGCATGTTCGTATTCGCCTGTTACCATTCTGTACGAATCAGATGCTTCGTTATAAGTGTTCTGAAGCTCTTCTATCTTTTCAGAATAAATTGCTTTAGCTCCTTCAGGAGTAGATGCCATATCCTGCACAAATATCCTTAAAAATCCTTTTCCAAGACTTCTTGCTTCAGGGAACATAACAAATATAAGGCCAAGCAATCCAATTCCGACTATGCCTAGTACTGCTCCAAGTGTCATTACTTATCCCCCTGTATAAATTTAACTAAACTTTCAATCTTAGTTGATTCGGCTTCTGCATCAGATTTAATTGATCTAATGTGTTCTGATTTAGTTGAAATAGTTTTCTGTAAGTCTTCTATTTGACTCTTTAATGATTCTATAGTAATCTGATCAGATTCAATTTCTTCTTCGCTTAAGCTGACAACCTTATCAGCTGCTGACTGAATTATTTGCAATCTGTTAAATCCATCATCTATTACATGTTGAGGAGAAAGTCCTACAGTAGACATGATGCTTAGCACTGTTTGCCTCTTAGTTGTATCTGACATTTCAATAGGAAGCGTAGCAACTAGATCTTCTACCTTATAAATAGACTGTGAAAGATCGTTTAAGTTGTTTGCGTCATACACTCCTTGAATGAAATCATTCGTTGCTTCTTTAGGCAACTCTGCTTCAGGTATTTGGTATGTCGATTCTGGTACAAATTCTCTTGTTTCCTCTGGTTGACGTTCAATGAATAAATCCTTGAATCCCATCTTTAAAACCTCCCTTTTCAAAATCTATAACAACGTCACAAACTCTTTCAGCTTCTTCGTGACTGTGTGTTATCATTATTATGATGTTTTTATCATGTTTATGATCTTCTAATATAAGATTTTGCATAGCTGCTCTTGTTTTTTCATCTAATGCTGACAATGGTTCATCCATCAAAACCACTTTTGGATTCATGAATAACGTTCTGGCAAGTGCAAGTCTCTGTTTCATTCCTCCTGAAAGCTGTGTAGGATACTTATATGTATCTTCAGATAATCCTACAGCAGCTAGCCACTTTTTAGCGTCTTCTATATCTTTTTCAGATATTCTGCTAACTACTTTCTGAGCAATAATTACATTATCTAAACAATCTAACCAATCAAAACATGTGTAGTTTTGAAACATCATATATGATCCAGAGGTCTTTGCATTCTTAACAATGCTACCATCCACATAAATTGATCCATAAAGCGGTTTTTGTAATCCTGCAATTGTTTTTAATAGTGTAGACTTACCAAAACCTGATTTACCAAGTATCCCGTATATCTTATTATCTTCAAATGTGAAGTTTATATTCTCTATCAGAGGTTTATCTTTTGAATATCCTACAGTTAAATCCTTTAATTCAATCATCTGATTTCAAGTACCTCCATTTGAATATCTTTTTAACAAGATATGTTCCTAAGTTATCGCATATTACACTCATTACAGCAATAACAATTATTGACATGAAAACCATATCGGTCCTACCACGAGAAGAATTCTGCTGAATCATCCAACCAAGTCCATATCTTGCATTAACTGTTTCGCAAACAGCTAAATAAGAAAAACCTGTTCCAATCATGACAATTAAGCTGTTAAGTATAGAAGGCAATGTTGCAGGTAATTGTACTTTAGTAATAAGCTGATATGTATTCATTCCAAGTGTTTTACCTGTATTAATTAAATCGGGATTAATTTCATCTAGGCATAAAAGCACTGAAGGCATCATATAAACAAATGTAGCTATGAATAAAAATGCTATTTTCATTGTTTCGTTTATACCAAACCACATGATAAGAAGCGGATAAAATGCTGTTACAGGTAGATATCTAGTAACATTCACAATAGGATGTAAAATATCATTGAAAATAGCTACATTATAGATGAGAAGCCCTGCTGGAATAGCTACAATTGACGACAGTAGTGTTGCTACAAATATACGTCTTAATGAATAAAGTGTAGCAAGGAATAAACTACCATTTTGAATTGAAATTATAAAATCAGATAGCACGTTTTCGGGTCGTGGAACAAATAAATTGTTTACCTTCAACGATGCTATCTTCCATAACATTATAATAGAAATAACTAATAATATTCTCTTTAATATTTTCTTGTAGATCATTTATGAGTACTACTTTCTACTTGCTTAATATACCCCTATTAACAAGTTATTTTCATGTCAATTCATTCATATTGGTTGATTTAGAAAGGACCGCCCTACTGCATTCTCGCACTCCTATAAGACGGAAAGGCTATGGATAAACCTTTGACGAGCTGACTGAACAGGAGATGATGCATTTACCGCTTCACCGAATGAAAACAAGTATCACCAATCGACACAATGTATAACGATTTAGTTAATGTTTAAATGAAATTAATTAATACGAATATGCTGTATTGCAGCTTCAACCTCTTGTCTAACTATATCTCTAAGAGGTAACACATTATACATAGGTTCTGCATCTACAACATTATTAACAAGACGTTCTCTAATTCGATTTTTCAGGTCAATCTTATAACCTTCGATTGCATAATCAACAATATCTTGTGCAACTTGTTGTGCTTTCTGTTGGTATTCTTCTGAAGCAATTATTTCTTCAGCTTTTGAAATTATGACATCTTTATATTTTGTTGCAAACACATCCTGAGTCATTTTCCATATAGGAGTATCTACTTCTTTACTTGACCAACGTGATTCTTCTGTTTTAGTTTTCTTAAAGAATTTATGGTCTTGGTAATCATGGCTGAAAAGTTCATCTTCAATAGCTTTGTAAATCAATTGCATATCCTCAGGACTGATTTGTGACATCCAAGTATCTACAATTCGTTCACCTACGATTTCTGAGATGGAAACATTCATGCCCCATGCTTTTAAGTTACCGTCACTTATGATGGGAGTTGAACTGGTTGATAAAGTTGAATCACTAATTATTTCTTCTGACATTATCTTGTACTCACTTTCTTAAAAGGTTTGAATTTAGGGCATTTAACTATTTTGCCCTTCATATTGAATTTAGCACCTTCAGGTATAACTTTGAAATTAGATTGCATGCGTTCACAATCCTTATAAGATGTTTTGCAATATCCGCACAATCCATTTTCTTCATAGAGTTTGTAGCGTTGAGCTTTCTCTGCTTTAGCTTGACGTTCGGATGCTTCTTTTCTTTTATCTGCTGCTCGCTGTCTAGTGATTTTAGCATTAAGTTCTTTGCAGCATTCATTACTACATGTTTTAGGTAACTTATAGATATATTTATCCCTGTGAATTGTGAATGTTTTTCCACAATTTTCGCACTTGCATTCAATATCTCCAATCCATTTCGGCTTAGCATCATGCAAACTTATTCTGCACGCATTACTGCAATAAGCTTTTCTGAATTGTGGATTGTCATACTTCTTACCACATACTGGACAGATAGATTGTGGAGGAGGATAACTTGTACGCTTATATGAATGAATTCCAGATTCTTGCTCTTCTTCTATGATCTTCTTACAAGTATCGCAATACATTATTCTTGAACTCATATATCTCGGAACTAACTTTAAAAATGTTTTGCACTTTGCACAATGCTTTTCAACAGGTTCATCATAATAACCTGTTGCATGTTTTGAACGCATTATATTTTTAGCAAGCTGAACCTTACGTCTATCTGGATGTTTCTGACATTCATCGCAGTATTTACGATTTGGACGCTTAGCTTCAAACTTTATTCCACATATCTGACATTCTACTTCGTACATCTGTTCTCCTTTTTCTAGAGGTTGCCCTGCTCTGTTCTTTCACTCCTACAAGACATTTTTGGATTATGTACGGGATTGGGTTACACAGAAGATGACAGATTACACCCAAATAGAATCAAGTAGTACCTTCAAGTTGGTACATTATCATATAACGATTTTCTAATAATAGAAGATAACATGTTTAATGCAAACGCCTCTTCATTATTTCAACTTGAGATTCAATCATTTTATCCACTGCTAAGTAAGCTTCAATGTAATCATCATATTGTTTATCATTAACTAAAATGTATTTTCTTAGAGGTTTAGTTTTCTTTCCTTTTGTAAGCTCTGCTAATGCAGCATCTTTTTCTTTCTTATGTTTCTGAGATTGATCTGTTCTATGCGCAGGATGTGTTGATATTCTTAATGTAAAATCAAAATCTAGCAGCAAATTTCCGTTGTTATCCTTTGCAAGCATTCCAAAATAGAATGAATTATCAGGAGAATTATTCTTATAAAACACATTTAGTTCATAATAATCAGTTATTAGATCTTCAATAGAATCTATGAATGCACGATAATCTTCTAATGCCTGAGAATCAAAAATCGCATCTTTTTCTGCAGGTAATAATTTACCTTCTGGAACATTGAAACCTTTATAAGTAGCAGCTGCAACTTGTCCTTCTGGATGCGGTATTTCAATTTCTACTTCTATATTTATATGTTTAATATTTTCATCAGAATTTGAACGAATATATCTTTTCATAGTTAATATTGCTCCTTTTGTTATAATATGTATAACGATTTAGTACAAATAACCTAACGATTTTTAAATAAACACAGCATGTCAAATTTAGGAATTGACATGCTGCAACTTCACTATCGATGAAGTGAAGGTCATATCATATTATTTGAAATCTAATTATATTTATTTAATATAGAATCAAGTTTGCTATATGCAAATTTCCTACTTATTATTCCATTATTAGACAACTCATGTGCAAGATAACGTTGATATTCAACTACAGCTTGTTCAATTGATTGTATTGAAATATCTGAAGGTTTCAATTCTTCATAGTCCTCTTCTACAATCATCTTATAGTTACTTAGTATATCATTATGACATGACAGATATTCATATATAAATTTTTCACTAGGCCATTTATTAGAACCTTTCAGCCTGTCTACAGCATAGAGAAAATTTACTACTTCTTGTTTCCAATGACTGCAAGTTCTAATGTTAGGATAAAGTAGAAGTTTAATTATGTGCATATCAATTTCTGTACTAGCATCTGCTATCTTATTTGCAATTTCTTGTCTAGATCTAGACATTGCTATAATATATCTAAACATATTATTGACTCCTTATTATAGTATTCATAACGATTTCAATTAGTATCATCTATGATATGAAGATGCCATTCCTTACCGTCAGGACTTGTTATCTTTCCTGGTTTAGTACTCTTGCGATTAAGATAATCATGCAGATAACCACTGTACCTTCCAATCGCTTTTGAAGCTTCTGACATACTTATGTAGATCTTATCTGGCTCTTCCTCAAAGTAACAATGAAAACCTTCTCCCGGAATGAATTGATAAACATCTTTCATGACTTCTATTGTCCAAACGTTACCATCTACATCTGTGCATGTATGCCCATTTCGTTTCATTTGTGAAATATACCCTGAGCATCTGCCCATTGCACGCTCTGCATCTGTCATACTAGCGAATACTTGATTCGTTTCTAATCGCTTAACTGGATATCTCAATGTTTTATGGAATTTTGTTTTTAATCCGTACTTAATAGCATGATTCATATTTTCAGAAGGTGTAACCCATTCAAGATTGTATGCATTATTATTAGAAGAATTTCCGTCAATGTGATTGACTTGTGTTTTATGTTCTGGATCATCATTCTCGCAAAAAGCAGTCGCTACTAAACGATGCACTTGAGCGTTGATTTCTTTATCTTCAGCAATGAGCCAAACATATCTGTATTTATCTTTACTAGGTACAACGCTGAGTAGCATTTCAGGAACATACTTAGTTGACAATTTACCATGATTCATCCATTCTTGTTTATGTGCAACTGATTTGATTCTACCATAATTAGATATCTTGTAATAAGGTTTTAATTTTCTACCATTAGAATATTCAATATCTCGCCATTCTTCATTAAGTAAATCAGAAGTATCTTCAATATAAAGGTTATTAAGGATAACATTACTACTATCCCCGTCACTGAACATTACACGATGTCGATATTCATCATTAATATCTAGCCCCATGAAAGCGCATGCAATTAAAACATGTACTAACCAAGATTTTTCGACCCTTTTTCCATTTTCATACTTAGCTAATTTCACATTCTTATGAGAATCAGGACGCAGAAATCTAGCAGTCTTACAACTATATACTCGACCCATCGAAGAAATTTGATACAATCCTTCGTATGTAGGTACATCTTTCCACTTTTCATTTGTAAGTTTTTTAAACAACATAAAATTATCCTCCTGAAGATTTATTTTCTTAATTATAAGATATTTAATGAAATAAATCAATAAGAGGAGGTTAAATTTCTTAGTAGGAGGATAATTTTTGCCTTATCAATACTGATTGTCGATGGATGTTGTTCCAAGACCGAGGCTGCTCAACGCAGTAGGAAGGCTCACTGTTGTTGTATTATTTTCAAGCTGGAATATTGCTTCTACTACAAGTAACATTTGTGAAAGAATTGCATTTGTTTGTACTTGTGGATCTTGTAGATTAACAAGATTATCTGTAAGTGCTTGTGCAAGTGCAAATACAGCATCACCTGTTTCACCTGCCTCTGCTGTTTTAATTGCTTCTATTTCGTGTGCATTTAATGTATCTCTATGATAAGCTGTGTGATTGACATAATAATCTATCCATTGGTTGTAGAATTCTTTTAACTGCTTATTAGCTGTTACAAGTTCAGAGATCATTAGATCTGTATTTGTTATAAGAGTATCTTCCTTTGCAATGATATCATCATAATAGTTATATACTGTTGTGGTATACAATGGGAATTCTTCTTCTGCCCATTTAATCATATCATCCCAGAATTGTTCTTCTTTTAGATCTCTTTCATGTCTGTACTGTGCAGCTTTTACAGCTTCCATTTCTTGGAACTTACCTTTTGTATCTGTTTCGGTTAAATTATAATCAGCAAGTGCAGCTCCTAGATCTTCATATCCATAATCAGCAGCACTTTCTACCCATTCTTCATAAGACTTACCTTCATCTACGAATGATTGCATCGTATCTAAGTAAGCCTGCATTGTTTGTTGTGCTTTACTTGATATAACAGCTTGTGGATCCATATTTATATCTTCATATGCAGATCCGCTGTTGTATAGAGCTCTGTTACCTGTTGTAAATAACGAATGTGTTATGCTTTTTCCGATAGAAGACCACTTGTAACCAGATGTTGCAGCATTAGCTGAAGCTGTTCTAGATGACAGAATTGATTGCGAAGCAAGTGATTTAACTGCATCACTTACTAAACCTCCAATAGTTCCGATAGCACTTATAGGACCTCTGAGTATTCCTCCTAAGATAGAATGAGCTCCTTCCATTCGTCCATATCTAGAAGAGCCTCCAAGTAATTCTATATATTTCTTAGTGAGTTTAAGATCAGTATTACCTGTTGTAAGTTTATATAATGTGTCAGGATGCTGGTCACCTAAATTACCAAGTTCAAGCATCTTTTTAATTTCTTCGCTCATTGCTGCACTTTCAGCAGTTGTTGCAACTAAAGCTTCTACTTTCTTCATCCAACCGAAAGGATTAAGCATTGTAAAGATATTATCCACACCCATTTGTAATCCTTGCAAGAACTGTAGGCCTGCACCTGTAAGTTCAGTTGAATATGTATTTTCCATGAGTTCATTAGCAATTTGTTCTTGCCACATATGTTCTTGAATAGCTCTAGCTACTTCATTGTCAAGCACATAAGATAAACCTTCGTCTATCATGTATTGATTTATTTGTTGCATACGTAATTGATCTGCTGTAAGTGTAGTAGAACCTGATGCAAGTAAAGCTAAATTTTCGTCTAATGATGCATTGTTTGTATCCATTGCTGCAACAGCTTGTGCAAGATATCCAAAGTCTATTCTAGACATTGCATCCATTGTTAATCCAAATGTCTTAGCAAGACTCTCAGCAACTTCCATGTAGTTATCACCATACATGTTTTGCATTTGAGCTAAATTGCTAAACATAGTAACAAATACAGACTGAGGATCTTTTGCAAGTGCTTGTAAGAATGCTGTGTTAGATGCACCTGTTCCTGCAAGAGATCTTAACGCTGTAAGTTCTGATGCATTTCCACCTGTAGCTGCTGATACTATTGTCTGCACAATAGAAGATGTTAAATCAGGAGCAATTGCACCTACGATAGCTGAAACTGATGTAAGTACACCTGATATCTGTGCTGCATTACCTGTATGACTTGCTACTGCAATGTTATTAGCTGCAGCAAATAATTCAGAAGCATTAGTTAATCCTGTTGTAAATCCTCCTGCAAGCTGACGACTTGAATACAACAAGTTACTTGCAAACTGCTCTAGCTGACTGTTTGCTTCTTGTATTGCTTCTGATTGTGATTTTCCATCTTTAATTGCATTAGCTGCAACAGATGCATATGTACTTGCATAATTAAAGAATTCTTCTGTAGGGATAGCATTGTTAAGTACAGTTGCGATATATGCAAATTCTTCTGCTATCTGTCCTGACATACCAGATTCAAGAACTTTTTGTAAATTTGAAAGTATGTCAGCAGAAGATACTACTGAACTTAATCCTTCTTTTTGTAATCTCTGTGCATAACTAGACCAAAGGTCTTGTAAACCTGCTTTGTCGTATCCTTGTGTTTGTGATATTTCTGTTGCAACTGAATCCCAAACTTCATATGCTTTATTAGCAGCTTCTTCTAATATTTCAAACGGTTTCTTGATATAAGATTCATAATCTTTCTTGATACGATCTTTGTAATTCTGCAATCTTTTCTGTGCATAATCTTGATCTCTATTTGCAGCTGCTTTCATAGCTTCGCCTAGAGCTTTTGCACCTTCAGTTGCAGGTTCAAGTGCTTCTTTAAATTTCTTTATTGCATGCTTAACAAGTGCAATAGCTGCTTCAACTGCAATTATTGCAATTCCTACACCTGTTGCTGCAGTTGCTAATGTAGTTAATGCAGGTGCAGCTGATAAAGCTCCTGCTCCTATTCTTGAAATAGCTGTAGCAGCTCCTTCAAACCCTCCGAGTATTCCTCCACCGTGTGAAAGAGCTCCTGTAAATGCTTGGAATATGCGTCCACTGTTCTGACCGAGCTTGAGCAGATCTCCTCCAAATGTTTTCATCTTAGTTGTTAATTCACTAAATGAAGTAGGAAGTCCGCTATGTTGTCCAAACGATCTAAGTGTGTCAACTAATCCGCCGCCTGAATTGATTGTATCTGCAGCATTTGCAAGCCCATCATCAATATGCTGCATGAAATCTTTCTTGACATTTTCAAGTTCTTTTGAGAGACGCCCACCAAAATCTGTCTTTTTGAATTTTTCAGCTACATTCTGTCCGAGTTTCTTTCCTAAATCTTCTCCAAGTGTTTCTACACTTGAGCCGATGCTGCGAGCGAAAGCTGCAACTGACGGACCGAGCATTTTAGATATTGGATCACCTGCAAGGGTCTGCCAAATCTGTCTTTCAAACTCATCTGTAAACTTATCAAGCTGATCTTCTATTGACTGACCTCTATTGCGCATGCGTCTTGCATCCCAACGAAAATCAACTTCATCGTCATAATCACGGCTGAATGTATTTCTTCTAGTATTCGAGTTTCTTATTCTATCTCTAGAAGCATTTTGCATATCAGCAAGTTGTGATTGCGATAGCATTTTATTATTTGTTTTTACAATGTCTCTAAGAGATCTATCAATAGAACGTAACACTTGTTCTTGAGTCATGTTCTGTTCATTGATTATCTCTAGCATAGATGACATTGCATCTGAATTCATGTTAATATTATCTGCCATAGCTAATGATTTTGACCTCCTTTTGACGGAGTTGAATTTAATCTGTTTCTTCTATATTAATTATATAAGGATAACACAAAAAAGATGCAGCAATTCCGAAGAATTGTTGCACCCTTACACTTTAATATTCTATTTAGTTATTCTTCATAACTCTGCCATACAATTTCATTTGGTTGTATTCCAAGTGTATACTCGAAATAATCTCTTACTTCTGATAAACCTTCATCTTCAGTCGGAACAGCTACTATATGTGCATCTACTCCATTTTCTTTGCAATACTTTTCAGCATACTCGATAGCATCGTCTAGCTCTTCAAATGTTTCAAGTCGGTCTACCATTACTTCTTCTTCAGCATCGTATTCGTATACTGTGTACTCTACTAATGACTCTTCTGTTGCGGCATGTACATATCTCTTCATCTTCATTTATCTCCTTTTATAAAATAATAATTTATGATACTTTATTATTATATAATACAATAGTATAAATGTCAATATGTTTATTTTCGTTTGCTATGTCTAGCATTCTTTTGTTCTAGACGCTGTTTTCGTTCTTTAAGTTCTTCTTGGAACTGTTCTAAATATTTCTTTCTGATGAAAATTGGCTGCTCCATTATCCATTCAAGTGAAACAGCTCCTTCTGAAGCTCTTGCTACAAACATTGCTTCATCTATTATGTTTTCATACAGCTGTTGTCTCACTTCTAGAAATGTCTTCTGCTGGCCAGAAATGTCTATCGTCTCGCCCGGCTCTGATATCTCCCACGGTCGCACGAAAAAATCTATCATCTACAAGTGCAATGAAAGCTGCGTTATCTGCATGACATTTAGGGCACATGCATCTGCCTCCTGCACGTAAACCATAATCTGTAAGTGTATTGATTGTTTCTTTAAGAATTGCATAATCTGCAGCTGACAGTTCGTTTTCAACTATCATTTTAGCTTGTACAGGAGTTATGTGTTTTTCACTGCCTATTCCTTTAATCATGTAGCACATTCTTGCAAGTTCTTTTCTTGGTTTTCCGTCACTTCCGAAGAAAAGCTTATCTGTTGACAGATTCATTGCATCTTTGATTGTAAGTAAACTGATGTGTATATCTTTCTTGTAATCTAAGAATTCATCTTTCTTGATGACAATATCATTTGTGAAATTTTCAGGTAATGGTTTAACTGCTATTGTTCTAAGATCTACTCTTGTTTCTTGTCTTACTGCTCCGCAGTGGTCACAGAATATTGTTGGAACTGTATGATATGGTCCGTAGTTTAGAAATCTAATGCATCTGCATAACCAATGAAAATCGATTTCAAGTAATTGATAGAAGTTTATTTTTTCTTCTACACATTTAGGTAAGATTACATCTAGCATTGTTTGCTCGAAATTTTCAGCTCCTACATAATCGAGTTCGGAAGATGTTGGAATTGCTTTAACTGTGAGCTCAGAAGGAATTTCTTTATATAGACCTTTTCCAAGTAGCTCGATCTTTTCTGACATCATAAAATAAAAGCCTCCTAAAAAGTTTTTAAGAATTAGAATGTTATCACTTGTTGCATCTTTATTAAGATAAGTGTTAATTACATATCATTAAGTTAATGATAGTTCTCTATATCTTTTTGCAGATGCTTAAGTGATGTTTGATATGAAATTTTTTCTATCACTATACAAGGTAGAACAATAAATCTGTTATCATTCTACCTTGCAAGTGCGTGACTTGATTATGAATCATTTGGGAGTTGATAGCATTCTATAACAAGGGGGAAATAGAATGTACTAATATATTAGGTTGTAACTTATTTGAATAATAAGTCTTCAATAAAAAGTAAGATGTTGCATAAACACCTTACCATTTCTTATTAAGCATGCTCAGTTAATCCTAATCTATCAAGCTCTTCATAAACTTTCTTAGGCGCAAGCAGATCACGTTGACTTAATTCATTTGCAAGCCATTTGAAATAAGCTTCGCAAATGTTTCTGAATTGATTCAAGTCAATATCGTTTCTAGGCTGATATGCTTCTTCTTTGCTGATGACGAAATCAATAACGTTTTCTAATTTACTGTTAGAATTATTAACATTCCATCCACTCTTCAGTATAAATTGAGCATCGGGCAACTTCTTATTATGGCGAAATAGATGCATTATATGAAATTTCTCCCAAACTTCCCTTCTCCAATGCGTTCTAGCTCCATAAGGAAATACATACAATTGAGCAAGAGCAATCATAGTAGGAAGTGTCTGGTCCTCTATCCATGCTTCTAAGTCTACTCTGCTTTTAGACATTGCTAGTATGTAATCAGTTGCTTCTCTAATGTATCTATACATCTTTATTCCTTTTCAAGAGCTCTTATCTGCCTTGTTAGTTTTCTTACCACTCCTGGACACTTGATGTCCTTTGGTGAGTTTGCTAACCTGTTTAGTCTGTCTTTCATGATTGCGAGCTTCTGTTCTGTTGTCATTTTATTCTTCCTCCAACAAATCTGATTTATATTACATATTGAATAACGATTTTTAGCTAGCAATTAGGGTTTGTACTCTTCTACAGAGATAACATCAGGTCCGAATATCAGATGTGCTTTAGCTTTTGCAGAATCAAGATCGGATGCATAAATGATTGTATAATCTTCTTCATTACCTTCATGATACCATACAATGTAATATTTCATTTGTCATCCTTCATTTGTTGCTTCATCTATTGCTTTCATTGCTTGTTCGTATGTTCTGTAGTATGAATTAGTACCATTATGTTTGATAGCAACTCGATATCGACCTGTTTCTGTATCATAGTATATAATATGACCTTTATAGTTTGTAAACCTTTGTGCAGCCGAGCTACTGCGTTCTATTGTACTTTTAATATAACGCTTCATAATACCTCCTGAACACTATGTGCTACACGTATATATGAGGTTACTTCTTATCAAAAATAAGATATTTAGTATCTACGTTTATACCTATAGTTGCAGGAAGTTGCTTTACAGGTTCTGCAGGAAGTATTTTAGAAACATCGAAACCAAGTTTAGTTAGATATTCTATTCCAGCTTTCGCTGACGGAAGATTCTTAACAGTCTGTATGACATCATCATAAGTCTTTTCTACGTTGTTGTAGTAGGAAATAGCTTCGCGTCTAGCTTTGTTATAATCTTCTGTATCAATTTTAACAATCTCTTGAACCATTGCATGTAGATGTTTTGGATCATAATGGTAATGCTCAAATTCATTATAGCTTAGCTTCCAATGAAACTTAGATGTAGATATTCCTTTGATTTCAGAGCATCTGTAAAAGAAATTGTCGAACGATTTTAAGATCTGAGCAAAGCTTTCCTGAAGTTCCTGTTCAAACTGATCCATCTTTATTACATCGTACACCTTACCCCTTGCATCTTGAATCATCTTATCACGTCGTTCTGTTGCAATCTTTCTTGCAGATTCTTTTTCTAACTCTAACCACTTTACTAAATCACGTTTTGTCATTGCTGTCCTCCATTGTTGTATAGTCTGTGATGAAAGGTTCGAAATCTTCTCCAAAATCAAACAATATAAGATGTGAAACACCATAATCATGTGCGTGTTGTTTACACCATTCTTCTCTCACTTTTTGAAACACATCACTGTCAGGCCATCCTAATTTAGAACATTCTCCGTTTATAACAAAAGTGTATTCTGTGTTAATGTAGCTCGGCATAATAGGTGAAACCATTTTTGCATCTACATTATAGCTATAACCAATAACTTTTTGAAATTCAACGACTGCATCGTTGCGCAGTTTCTGAATTGCATTTTCGCTATAGCCGTGAACTATAACCATCCTATTTCTGATTGTTCCCATCTCAATCCTCCTCGTCAATGTGTTCTAATTCATCTAATAACTCCCAAGGATCATTGCTGCAGCGAGATGGAAAATAGTTATCTGTCATATCAATTCCGTCAAGTCCCTCTGGAAATCGTTCAGTCAAATCTGGGATGTAGCAACTTCTGCACATATCACCATTCCTCCTTCAACTCTAAATATTTGTTACAAAGCGGATCTTCCTTATCTATCCACGTCTCTCCGTTCTCCCAAACTCGAATGAAAAGCTCTTCAGATTCAGGACCATTTACTGTGCATTCATAATCATCTGGTTCCCAATATCCTCCTGGATAGCATTTACTGTGTCTACAATTCATACATCCATGGCTACTCATTTAACTACCTCACCCAAATAATAAACACTAAATTTGATTGATAGTTCATGCAAATATAATCATCCATATCTACAGGTGTTTCTTTTCGTTGTGCAAATTCAAACAAGTTATTAAAATCTTCAAAGATATAACAATTACTATCTTCATTGAATGTGGCTAACTCTCTACAGTTATCATAGAAAGGAACTTCTAAATGTTTACCATTTAATTCACGATAAGAGCTATCTACATCTAAATAAGGAAGAATCTCCTTATCATTGCATTTACTTGGATAAAATCCATAAAATAATGTTACTCCCATTACAGTCTCCTTGTATTTCATAACGATTACAATAAGGCCAACCTGTTAAGGGTTGACCTTGCATCTTGTCATCGTTGTCTGCTTCATTCCTCTGAATTCCTGATGTCCCTTAACAGTTCCTTTGATAGATTTAACTTCTACTTCATCGAGATCTATGTAGTTACTAGAGTACCAAGTGAAAACGTTATCATTTTCATCTGTGAACTGATAAAGATAAGACATTCCGAAATCACTGTCAAAAGCTCTAATGTATTCAAATGTCTTGCAAGCGAATGTAATTCTATCTCCCTTTTCGCCTACATATTCAGAATTCATGCGAGGATCTGCTTCTCTTTCAGCTTTCTTCTTCTCCTGGTAAGCAATGTCCTTAAGGTATCTATCATAAGCGATGGGAAGAGATACAAGCATTCCGAAATTTCTATACTCCTGATAATCCTCAGAACAGATTATGTAAAGGCTGAAAAGATACTGGTTTTTAGGATTATCTTGAGTAGCAATCCACTTCATTGCTTCTTCAGTTGAATTGACTGCATATTCTGACTCAGGGTTGAAATGTACTTCAGCTATCTCTTGCTCGATTCTTTCTCTTTCAGCATTTGAAAGTCTTCTAGAATGACCTTCTAAAAAGGACATGTAATCTGAAACTCTTTCACGAGTTGAAGTCTTGTTCCATGACTGATACTCATCGTTGTATGCTTTCTCGTATCCGAAATGTCTGAAGCATTCAAAAGCATAACGGAGGGTCTTCTTAACATTCATGTATCTTGTATAAGATGTTCCGCCGTAGTACTCACCACTTTCAATCTTTTCATACATTGAAATTAATCTAGCTGCTTCTTCAGCGTCAATCCCGTTTGTGTATTCACACATGCAATTCTTGCCGAGCTGCTTGAATTCCTTTGTAGACCTGTTGTAAACGATGTAAGTATCCTTACGAGATCTAATTTTGTTGCAATGTTCACAAGTAGGTCCGCAAGTCTTGTATCTTTCAGGTACTTCAATTTCTGTATCGAAAGCTCTGATGATATTACCTTTTTCGTGGTGATCTACTGTAGCAACAAATGACCAATCTCCGTGAGTAACGGATCCTGATACTTCTACGATAATAAATTTAGCATAAACCTTGTCTCCGTCGTTGTTCTCATATTCTCTGATCTCTTCACCTACTCTCTCGTAGTTGAAAGAAAGCTGATACTTATTGCATTTATTCTGAATGGTCTGGAGTGACTTCTCAAGACGTTCGATATTGGATTCGTGAATGTAAAACTGTGACATATGTGACCTCCTACTATTGTAGCATTGATTATTTGGTACAATATTATTATATAATATGATAGTAGAAAAGTCAATACTTTTTTAAATTATTCTAAACGGCTATCCATATCTGACTATTAGCCCACTCTCTTCCGATATTAGAACTTTCATCATTTATCTGTCGTTTAATGAATTTCTTATGAGCATTACACTCTTTCATATCATCGAAATAGTTCATGTTTACTAATGTTTTACTCTTATAGTAATCTACTACAAGTTTAAGAAAATCTTCCTCATGCAGATCCTTTGTACTTATTACACTAGAACCTGAGGGATAGGGAATCATGAAACAATCAAAATGATTGTAAGCTTGTATATTTGCTCCTATGTATTTGTAACCGTCATCATATTTCATATTATTATATCTCCTTGCAAATTATGATAACGATTTTCTTCTATCTATATGACTTCTTCTGTCTACATTGAACTTGAGATAGTTCGCTTCTTTCTGCAAGTACATCTTAGTTTCAGCATTTTGTATGAGTTCTTCTATGTTCATATTGCCTTTAGACGTCCACGAGCATCCAAATGAACATACAGGAATAGAAGTTGCATCTCCTATCATTAACTCATTAAATTTATCTGTGTAACATTTAAACCTTTCAGCAGGAATATTTCGTGCAACTAAAACGAATTCATCTCCCCCTATTCTATACTTATTAAAATCTTTAAAACATCTGGTCATCTTTTTGCAGCACTGACGTATGTATTCATCTCCTGCATCGTGTCCTTGTGTGTCATTTACAGCCTTGAGTCGATTGAGATCAATATAGACAAGGCCTAATGTATTAAATACACACGAAGACTTGAACTTATCAAATGCTAATCTATTAAAGAAACCGGTAAGTTCATCTGTTCTTGCAAGATTTTCTGCTTTCTTTCTAGCATTGTATTCTTTTGCATAACTATCTTCTATGCTTTTTATGAATACTAAAACATCTATATTATTAGGACTATACCAAGTATTCTTAATCACTTCAATCTGCATCCACTCATAATGTTTTCCATCTCTGCGTTGTCTAAATTTATAGCACAAACTGCCTTTCTTCTCTATATTGCCGGAAATATAATGAATGTTATGAAATTTTCGTAATGATTTAGCATCTTTTGGATAGAGCTTATCTGTATTCCACAAATCATCTATCCAAAATATGTTATCAGGTTTTGCAGGCCAAATAACATTACATTTGTGTGTTGTAAAGTTAACTTGTGCCACCTGTTCGTATCTCTGCTGTAATAAAATCAATGCTGCTTCTGTTGCTTCTGTAATCATACTGTCACCAATTTACTGCTACATCTAACTGTGCTGAATTATCATATATAAAATCACCGGTATCTACTACAATTCCCGTACCGAGACTAGTTTCTAAAATTGTACCGAGGGGACGAATTTTGAAATCAGCTGCAACCATAACATAATCACCAAACATCTTGACACCATCATCTCGGATCCAATATTCGTAATCATAACCTAATGAACGCATTCTCTTTACACATCCATTCATGTTAAGATTATAATAAGTTTCTTCTCCTGAAGGTCCATTTACTCTGCCAATATTTGCATCTAATGGAATTTCAGAATCGCATATATAAGCTGGTTTTTCTATTGTTTCTTCCTTAGTAGACACAAGAAGAGTTGCATGTATGTAAACTTCTGTTTCATCTATTATACATTTACACCATTCGCCTTCCTGGCAAACTACATTAACTTCTTGCCCTCTCTCAAGCAATCCTATTGCTGACCATTCAGATATAACTGGCTGCGATCTGTAGTATACCGAAGATCCGTCTACATATAGTAAATAAGTAGGTTGTTTAATTCTAACTTCGTTGTCATCAACAGGATCTACCTCTACATCTTTAGGAATACTAAGTGTGTTACACCTAGCAGTGCATTGAACAGGTTCATACATATTTTGTGAATCAATAGTTGCCGGTTCATTAGCTTGTGGTGTTGCACCTACGTAACAAAATGCTATTACTGCTGTAGTTGCAGCACAGCTCACAAATCGAGTTGAAGCTTCCCCAATTCTGTTAAAGTTAATCATAAACTCTCCTCCAATATACATTAGAAGAGTGTGGAATATATCTTATCAAGATTGATTTAATTTTTGAAAATGTCCATCAATGCTGATAATAGAAGAGAACGTCTCTGTTATAGCTTTTTCTTTATCTTCGGTATAATCATATACCGCTGTCAGCATGTAGCTGTACTGATCTCTTTCAATAGTTAATTCGTAGACATGATTAGGTATAAATCCTTTTCCGTGTCTATAATCCTTTCCAATATATTTTCTGATGTCTTTACCTTGAAGTACTTCAATATTAAGTTGTGAATTTTCTAATGGATTGCTAACTGACATTTCATTAGATGACTGATTGTTCGTGGTCGATGTATTTGACTCGTTACTAGCAGTTGTTATGATGTCAGGGGACGGAATGTCCGGAAGGTCAAATAATTTTTTAGTATGTTTTGCTATTTTATTAGTAGCTTTACAGTTAGCACACCTTCTTGGTGGATCGCTCAGATACTTTGCTACTACAGGTGTCCCACATATCGGACATGGTCTATAATGAATATCTGGGCAATATTGTTCTCTTCCTTTAGGCTGAAATAGTTTTCCACACTCTTTGCATTTGCGCATGTTCATTCTAAGGTTTCTCCTCCATTGACATGATTATAAACATTGCAGTTGCGTTGTTACAATCATTAATTGAAATTACAATAACGATTGCTACATCTAATTATAACGATTTTCTAAAATATTAATATATCTATTGTAAAAAGTCAAGACCAAATTAAATTATAATCCGATCTTGACTTGAATTTTAATTAGTAATCATCATGTCTTTCTTCATAAGTATCGTGGTAATGTTGTAAGTTTCGTTTGAATTCAGCTGCATCAAATCCTTGAATCATAATAACATCATCCTGATCATGATATGGATCATCTGGAAGTGGTATCATATAGATTTCGTAAGAATCACTAAATTGTCCTGGTTGATTTATACTGAAATAAGTTGCAAGTGCTTGTGCCCATCCTGGCAATGTTTTGAAAAATTTAGCCTCATTGCTGTATAACGAAATATTCTTGTTCAGACGACCTTCAGTTCGTTCATTAGCTTTGCTTCTAACTTTGCTCTTAACTTCTTCAGCTTCTTTATGCTGAACTTCATTCTGAAAAATTGAATACATTCTGTCGTATAATCTGACATCTATTACTTTGTTAATAAGCTTTTCAAATGACTCAGCAGTTTCAAATGGAGTTGCAATTATCTCTAATTTAAAATTGTAAATTCTAGATTTATCTGTGTCATTAAGAGGTTGAAATAAAACTTTACAATTTGTTATTACTTTGTAATTTAATGCATCTGTAGATCTAAACTGAAAGATAGCATCTTCGTATCCTTTGCGCTTAAGCATTCCTTGTGCTTTCTTTTCAATTCTTTCAAAATAATTAAACTTTTCAAGAAGTTTAATTATATCCTCTCCACTCATGTTTGCAATATCTATTTCAGAATTTCGTTCTACTTTGATATCATCTCCAAATGTGTAATAGCACCACACATATTGATCTCTAGAATCCCAAGAATCATAAACTTTACCATCAATAACACATACAATGTGATTGTGAGTGTCTGGTTTACTTCCTGTGGTTATAAGATAAGTTCCTTTAGCAGGAAGCACATTGTCAACGAAATCTTCTAGTGTTGCAAGCTCTACTTCATCATGGTCATGCTTTGTACCTCCATGGGCACTTATCACCTTATCATATACAGATGAATGCTTCCAAGCATCATCTGGAGCCATTCCTCTACTATATCTCTTCTTAACAGCTTCATGCAATTCTTTTTCTGTATCCTGATAACTCATTCCAGTAGCAAGTGAAAGCGACCGCTTAACACAGTCACCTACATTCTTACCACGTATATTAGCATTATATTTAACAAGATCAGCAGATTGAACTTTACGTCTACGCATACCACTTTCTCCTTAACATACGTTGAATGTTACATATAGTATATGTAAGGTATGATATAACTGCTATTATGCATTCCATACATATACATACTGTCCACAGTCATAAACAGGTAACCATTTATGGCTTAACATGAGTTCTTCGTTAGATGTACCTTTACCATAGCTTGTATTGAAAAGCTGGTCAAATCCACGTTGACGTAGTAAGTTATCAGTTATGTACTGTTTATCTTTAGACCAAATTTTTGCTGGAGCTGATGTATGATGCAATTTCATCCCTATTTGCTGATAGACGCTTCCTGAAAACTTTGCTGCGTCACAGTATGAAAGAATAGATTGTGGGTTGTATCTATTTATGAAATATTTAAGTAGCTTCGATGCACCTCCAATTACCTTTAAATCAGATATTGTACAAAGTCGAAGAAGCTCCCACTCGTAGTTCTTATTATATCTACACCTACCTAATGTCATTACTTCAACTAGCTGATAATTGTAATATAATCCTAAAGCTATTATAACTCCGTTTGTGCTACCTTGTAAATGAAAATCATTTAGAAATGAATTAGCAAGTCTGATGTCAATTTCTTTGACTTCACATTTTCTTCCATATATTGATTGAGTAGGCTTTACAACCGAAATCACTTTATCTATGTCATCCCAATCGAATATATGAATACATCTATAACCATGCTCATTAGCAATAGTCGTCTTTTCAAAATGATAATTCTTATCTATTCCTTCTTTCATCCAATGACTTGGCACTGATGAATGTGTATAAGTCGGATCAATTTCTAATACAATGTTTGAATTAAGTATGTGTAAATCATACCATTTACCATCGATGTAAAATTCAAATTCAGTTTCAATTCCTACAGCATTCAGTTTCTTAGCAATGTTTTGGTTTAAGTTAGATATTCTAGTAAAAGAATGTGCTTGACTAGTTGCAACATACTTAGTCTGTACTTCCTTAGAACTAATCTTATCGCTTATTTTCCTTCGCACATCTACATTTTTAGCAGGATTCACATTTCCATATCGCTCCAAATTAGTAGCATCAATCTTAGCTCTTAATTCAGGAACTTGCATTGCAGTAGCTGCACCATATTTTTCAATCATAGTAGCTTGTGCTTTTTGAGATATCTCTTTTCCTTTAGTCTTAATAGATGCACTTATCTTATCTCTGATAGAAGAAATCTGAGAAACATTAGTTAAACCTTCTGATGAAACTCCTGCTGAAGCTGCTGCAGATCTTACAACTTTCAAGTTAAGGCATTTCTGAGAACATACTGTTTTAATAACATGTTCACGTATTTGAGACTGCGACAAATTGAATCTTTTTCCACAGATTTCACAAAATGAATAATGTTGTCTAGGACAATATTTAACTCTATGTGCATTTCGTTTCTGTTCAATATTGAATAGCTTACCACAAACACAACATTCTTTTGTCGGTAAGCTGCCATCTACTATGTAATTATCTTCAGAAAAAATTTCAGCCATGATAATGCCCTCCAGCATCATTAACGATTTTGGAGGGCAACTTACCATCAATCAAGTGGTTCCGACATCTTCATAAATGATTTTTGAAATAACAAGTGTGCAAGCAACTTGAACTACATTGCCACCCTCCTGATTCATGGCACCGAACTTTAGAGCACGAATCCATGTACCAGGTGATCTAAGTACTTGTCTTGGGTTGCCTTGGCCATCATACCTGATGAAATACACATTTCTCATGTATTCGCTAGGTAAGCCCATGCGTTCTGACCCAGGATCAAAGACTTTTTCCGACCAAGCCATCAGTGCATCAGCACAATTAGGAGAACAATAGCAATTAAGAGTCCAGTCAACATCTTGAAATGAAACTTTTGCAGGAAACTTGATGATACCATTTCCATAATGTACTGTAATTACATCTTGGTCTTGTTGGATTTCTCCGATTTCATTTGTTGAAAGTGTGAGGAGATCTGCGTTTTCTGTTGGATTGGACCCGTCAAGGTTGTACACTCTAATTTCAAAATTATTAGTTACTAATGGGACATAGGTATCCACACCGAACATATGGTTAGTACTGGCATTCTTCGAAGATTCGCTAAATCTTCTTCAGCATTCATGGATATTTGCAAATATAGTGATCATGGAATATTGAAAATTTATTTAATGTTCATCGTTACTTGACAGATATTTGCAAATACATTGATCATGGCTGTTCTCTATCTTTCGATAGATGTTGAGATCATATCTTCATCCTGCTACAATTTTTGAAACAGGAGCCTACATTTTTCTTCCGCCAATCGCTTGCGGTTCTACATCCTCCTCAAGAGGCTGATCGTTGAGCGTTTCTCATGTCATTTTCATGATTTAGAGAAGTCGTTGCTAAAGACCCATCTATCCTCGCATTTAGGACTTACGCTAGACTGTTCGGCAAATCTAGTTAAGCTTTTATTTCACCTTGTGCGATCTCTAATATTTCTTTTTGCTTTCGCAGCGTTCACGCCTATCTTTTCAGATTACGTTGTAGCAATTAGAGCTCTTAGGGATTCAAAGCAGTTAATGTAGGTAGCACACACCTGTTACCAGATATGCGGGGCACTATTATTCACCCATTGCTAAAGGTGTAAACATAATCTTATTTTCCTCCTTATAATTTTTTAGTGATAATTTATTAAAGATTCCATTGATTAATGCATTGAGATTCTATATAATAATATTAAGTTAGCAATCAATACTAATCATATCATAAGGAGTAGCAAAATGGCTAAAGTGAACAAAAAAGAGAAAGTATGTGAATTTTGTGGGTTGCCTTTTGTACCAAATTCTAATTTTCAGCGCTATTGCAAACGTCCACATTATATGAATTGTCCAGTTTGTGGAAAACAGTATCTAGTGACAAATAATGAAAATCTAAAACGACCTCCAGTTGCTTGTTCCTATGCATGTCGTGTCAAACGTACACAGGCAACCAGTCTGAAAAAGTATGGAATTGTCGCACCTGGTAATAATGCTGAAGCCAGGAAAAAAGCTAGAAAAACAATGATAGATAGATATGGTGTGGAATATACACTGCAATCTGCAGAATTAAAGGAACGAGTATCTACTACTGTTCAGCAGAAATATGGCACATCTAATGTTCAGCAGAATTCGGATATCAGAGACAAAACAGCAAGAACTAATATGCAACGATATGGTTCTTCTACTTATCTTACTAGTGAACAAGGAAAAGCAAATTATCGAGAAAAGATGATGAGCAGATATGGTGTGCAGTATCCATTGCAATCTAAACAGATTCTAGACAAATGTAAAGAAACAAATCTACAACGATACAATTCTCCTTGTGTATTATCTTCTGAATATGTAATTGAACGAACTAAGCTTGCAGCACAACAACAGTATGGAGTAGAACATTTCTCAAAAGCTCCGGAGATACAACAAAAGATAGCACAGACTTGTTTAGAGAGATACGGTGTAAGTAATGCATCTAAATCAAAAGCCACAATTGATAAAATAAAAGCGACAACTATGGAACGATATGGAGTACCTTTTTATGTTATGTCACCTGATGTACAAAGACATTTTTCTCAAGTGTCTAAACTGAATAGAACAATAGCTGACAAACTTGCAGAATATAATATTCATTCAGAATATGAATATATCATAAATCATTCAAGATATGATTTGTATTTGCCTTCACATAATCTACTTATTGAAATCAATCCTACTTATACTCACAATGCAATAGGAAATCACTGGACATCTGAAGGATTACCTATGAATTATCACATTGATAAATGTAGAAAAGCTATTGATAAAGAAATGAATATACGATGCATATTTGATTGGGACAGTACGAATGACATGATTAAAGAATTAGCTAGCCCTTATATCATCATAAATTCTGAAAATCTAGATGTATACAAATTAACACGTACTGCATATAAAACATTTCTGAATGCTTATGGACATAGGCGTAACAAAAAATACAATAGAAAAGAAGTTGCATTTGGGTTAGTTAAAGATGGATTACTTTATCAAGTTATACTCCTTCAGAAAAGTATGTATCATCATCACAGCACAGTAATTGCTGACTATGGTACAAGATGGGGATACAACATTGAAAATGGATTGAATAAATTATTGCAAACCATTTTCAATATTTATGAAAAAAATGATATCATATTAGAACTTCCCTTTGATAGATTAGATATCAATGATTTACATGAAATGAATTTACATTATTATCATTCAGTTCATCCTATGTTGATCTGGTCAAAGAAAAATGAATGTATAACAGATAATAAGAATATAGATAAAGAATCTATGCTAGCCGACGGTTGGCTACCCGTATATGATTGTGGTCAAGCTGTGTATACATTCTAAACACACTTGGCTTATATTATTTATAACTTGCTAGCTGAAAAAACAATTAGCTAGGAGGTAAAACATATATGGCTTATTTTAGAGTAGGTGGAGGTGGATCATCTGTCGGAGGTCCACTTATTAATACAACAGTGCAATGGAAAGGTGATTGGACAGCCCAAGATCACTCTGCTGAGTATAATTTTTCCGAACCTGTACCAGTAATCACAATAAATGTTTTAGATTCTGGAATAGGGGACATCATATATAAAATAAACGGACAGTACCAAACAGCAATACCTTCAGGGGAATCACGTACTCATTATAATGTGACGAGTTTTACCATATGTGATGGAAACTATCCTGAAGGTTCTCCTGAGAGTACTGCAAAAGTACAAATTATAGTTAATTCCTAATATATCAAGATTAATGGCGAGCTATTAATGGCTCGCCATTGTACTTACACCTTAAATGTTTCTTAAATCACTGTGTGAAATCGTATGTTATGCTTGCGTTTCCTATACCAAAATGATTGAAATGTTGTATTTCTACTACTAGATAATCACCATCTGAATAAGAAATTGAACGGTTGATTTCTTGACTTCCTGCAGGTGCATTCATAATGTACTCAGTTTCAACCTGTTGCCCTGTTATAGTATTTCTAACATATGCATGAGACGATCCTGTACTATCGTGGTCTTGTTGATCGCTCCATTGCCAAGATATAAAAGTTAGATTACCGTCACCTGCCATAGGTCCTATCGTTGTTTTTGCATGACACGTGCAGTTCCATGCGTATTCTCCTTGTGAATAACTCATGTCTGTACGCAATACAGATGGACCTTTAACCTGACCGCTACCTCCAGATGATCCACCTCCACCTACTCTAAAATAAGCCATATATGTTTTACCTCCTAGCTAATTGTTAGAATTGTGCAACAATTCTAAATGTACATGTATTTGGCACTGATTTACAATTGAATGTTATAGTCTTTGTGCTGTCGTTATATATAGGCCATCCATCTAATTCAACTTTATCAGATGAATAATAATCCACATACATTTCATTTGTAAAATATGAATTTGTAAATGAAAATGATGTTGTACCTGCTCCTATAGATCTAGACATCTTTACACCTGTTTTATTTGATGCAACTTCTCTTATAGCTGCACTTACTTGGTTAGAAGACAGTCCCGATATTGCGTTAGGACTGAATGATATATCTTCACCTGAAGTTGATGCAATCATACTACTCATCCAATATAATCTAGACATTACAACCCCTCCTCTGTTATAAGCTCATTATCAACTAATGCATCTACATTAGCTGCTGAACTATTTGATTGTAAATCAAGCAATACAACAGCTAGATTAGCGACAGATTCTTTTGCAACTACATCATCTTTGTTGCAATGTATTACATGTGCAAGCATGTCAATAGCATTTTGAATGCATTCAATTGCACCTTCATAATCCTGCTGAGATGCTATGCAGTTATCTCCAATCAAATCATTAGCTTTAACATTAGATTTAGTCGTTTTAACATCTGTTTCGGCGACTAACTTCCTTATTTTCATTCTAGGCCTCCTCTACTTGATATAGTGTAAAATACATAGTGGATTCTTCATTATCTTCAATCAGCTTGTAGAAGTCATCGTAAGCTTCTTTAAGGTACTCGTCATCCTCTGCAATTTCTTTGATTACAGGATGTAGTCTATCTAATTTCTTCTTCAATTCCTTAAGGTCTAAAAAAGACTGATAAGTTGCTACTTCTACATCTGCAAGTAACTGGAGCGTGCTGAAATCCCAAAGATAATTGCGCATTTCTGTGTAGAACTTTTCATATGCATTTCTGAATTCAGCTGTATTTATCATCTTTTTCATAATGTTTGCAACTCCTCAGTTAACACATTAAGTTGTGCTAACAAACAATTAAATGATTTTAATTGTTTCATCTTATGTTTGTTTATGTTGAATTCATTGTTGAGTATGTCGTCTTGAATACCTTTAACATAATCTTGATAGAGTTCACTAAATTCAGGATACGAACTAGTTTCGGATATACTATTAAGTATTGCTGACATCATTGTCGTATACTTCCTTTATCTTTAAAACAGTAGGTCTATATTTAAAAGGCACATGCATAAACTTCTTGCTTTTCAATATGTAGACGTTGTAGTACCACTGTAAAGCTTCTATGGAATCATTAAGTTCGTCTAATGTAGGAATATGTACTGTTGTTCCTCCTGCATATTTAGAAAGCATTATCAATTTTTCATGCCCTAATATTGCAAACAATTCAGGCAAACAAGCGTACTGTGGATCATCTTTAAGTGGCATCATTAATTCAAGTAAACATGCGAAGTCTGATGAATCTTTTAGATTTAACTTTGCTTGCATATATTATTTCCTTCTATATACTTTCACTTGAAACAGATGAGGTTAACTCGAATACAATTGCATTATCTGATCTAGCTAAACGATTGAATTCTAAGTACGGGTAAGGCTGAGCTAAATTTTCTATTACATCGGTCATTATATTATTCAGATTGACATTATCTGCATAGAATATCCACAATTCATCTTCTTTAACAACTACCCTTGTAACTCCACTGAGTTTATCGACAAGATTGAGACTGTCCTTAAGTACATTAAGCTGACTGCTATCTAATGTACAAGCAGTAATCTGAACAGATTCTTTGACTTCTTCGTCTTCTACAGTCTCCTCTTCATCTACCTCACCCTCACTATCTGTTGCTTCTCCTTCTTCTCCTTCAGGATATTCAACAAGATCACTTTCAGGGTCAAATGAAGACATATCCATTCCTGATGATAAGCTACCTAGAGAACCTCCTCCACCTCCAGAAGGACTAGCTGATCCGCCTTCTGATGATCCTTGTTCGCCTTCTTTAGGCGCTTCTGATTCTCTGTCTGGGTCAATTAAATCTTTTTGTCTGTATTCTTCATCTAAGCTCTCTGCAAGCTGCTGAACTAATTTAGCATTAGCTGCATTAACTAACGCAGCTTTTATCTTATCCTTTCGGCTACTCGCTATGTAAATTTTAGATGCATATATACATTTCATGTTAGTTAGCTCACCTTTCATTCCTCAGTTTCGTTTCTTTTCATGTATATGTAAGGCTTATTAACATCGCTACGCTGTATGATGTAATTAGCATATATTGCAAATGAATCATTTGTACATCTATTAACAAAAGTAAATTTATAGACATGAAGTCCTGGCTGTTTATTAAGGTTATCGCATTTCATGCGTATCCATGAAGTTGAAGGACGTACAAAAGAATCAGGAAAAGTAATAACAGGTTCGCCATCTGTTAACTCACGTCCTCCAAGAAAATGTGCATCTCGTACATCATCAGGATTAAGATAAACCCATAAATAATAATCTAACTCATTTACATTGATAACCTTAGAATGCTTAGCTAAATCTTTATATTTACATGAAGTTAAAGTTAAGACATTATCTTGTGTCATCATAATTGTTTACCATCATTGTTTCCAGCTGATTAGTGTTGTCTTCTTTAATTCGGTAACATTATCAACTTGAAGTTCATATCCTTTAGATTCTAATTGCTGCTTCGTGTTAGGTCTCATTTCTTCTTGAAAAAGTATATTATACTGCCCACAATTGGCTGCATTGTTTATTGCATATGCTGCAGCTTCAAGCTGCACATCATCTAATGCAGAAGCTGCAGTTGCCCTTGATTCAGCAGCTGTGCGCAAAGTTGTCATATGCTCTCTGTCAACTCGTGCCATATTGTAATTCCTCCAATTAACTTTAACCTAAAGTTTCTACCAATATTAAAGGTCCTTGATGATAATATCAAAGACCTTTGAATTCATTTCTGTTTTGCATCTGTTGCGAAATTTTCTTTCAGCCAATCTAATAACTTTTTCATCATATTATTTTGATTCTGTGCTACATTAGTAAGAAGCGAACACATTTTCAATAGCATAGTTGCTCTCTTATTTAATGAATAGATTTGAAACTGTTGCATAAGAATTATAATAGATAATGCAATGATACAAATACTGTCGATATTCATTAGTTATCCTCTGATTGTTCGCATTTACAATGATGCAATTCTGATTGACTTACTACTTGCGATTTAAGTTCACGTAATTCATCGAATATGAGTGCAAGTGTGATGTTTATATCAGAGAGGTATCTCTCTTGTAAAATGTTGGTTGGTACATTCAGTTCTTTAACAAGTTTTTCGTTTGCTAATACTTCTTCTATACGTGTTTGCATCTAATCACTCCTCCTTTATGATTTTAGGAAATCTTGGAATCGGCTTCCACTCTTCTGTCATGCGAACACCTCATAATTCAAACAATCTTCGAGACTTAACTCTATTGACATCACGATAAGGATTTTCTCTTACATACTGCTGAATTTCAATGATATCCATTGCTGTCCTAGCTGATGATTCTTCTATCACCTGGTCTAAAGTAAGATGATAATGAGTTAATAGATCTTTGAACTCTTGTAAAGTTGCCTTATCGCAAGTTTCATAAAAAGGCAAATCTGTTTTAGTTTTACAATCTCGCGTAGGTGATAACGATATCGTCCCCCATTTTCTGGTGAAAATCTTGCAATATCCGGCCCTGAGTCTATGGCTAGTACTGTCTACACTATACCAAGGAAACTTTGTTAGACCTGGCAATGAAGTATAGCCAAATAAATGAGTGTGTATTTCAGGTTGACTTGTTTTCTTCAAAAAATCATAAACATTTGCAAGATAAATGTCCTTTTCTCCTACTGATCTGTCATTTGATGGACTTATTCCTAAGTATTCAAGCTTTTCTCCGTTTGGACCTCTCCAGTCGACCATGCGCTTAATATTTTCAAAGGCTTCACCCTGATGTTGTACAGCAATTAATTTATGAGGGCTTCGCATCTTAGGTCTCATGTACATATAATTTTCCCAAGATAATTCAGCAGATTCAACATAATCTTCGGGTTTCTTCGGCTGTTTAAATACACCTGGAATATGGTCAACCTGTGCAACAGCTATGATCTTATCATCTAGTTCATTTACATAATCAATGTATTCATCTATAAATGCATCAATTGTGCTGAATTTTCCTTTGGCTACTTTTTCAAAACCTTGTGAATGAATTGAATATGCACCTGAATCAATGAATAATGATTTGACTGCTCCTTGATCCATGTATTCAAGCATTTTTCTAACACCTGCTCGGTCTAATTGTGATACCAATACATCCATTGGTTCAAATTCATCCATTGCAAGCAGGTAATCTACCATCGACTGCACAAGCGAACCTGAAAAGATATATCGCCTCTTATCATTTATTGACATGATCACTATACTCCTCCGTTTCTTTTCTACCTATATGTACTTCTAAGCCTTCTAATTCAGATTCAGCATGTCCATATCCTATTATCTGAAAATATGTGTTGCAATCTATACAGTGCAAAATGATTTCGCTGCTCTTTAGTGTATGTACTAATCCACCGCATTTCGGACAGACGGCCTGTCCTTGCTTATAAAACAAGATGTATTTGTCGTTAAGCATGATTGTATCCCTTTATGTAAGCTACAGGTTTAGTAGTTGCCGATTTTAAATCTTTTTGAGAAGATTTAATTTCTTCTGCATACATACCGTTCATCCAATGATATTCGAGCATATCTACTACCTTGTACTCGCTTTCAATTTCTTCATCTTCGTCTTCAAAATATTGTCTCATGGCAATTCTCCTTTTCTATCATTCGGTGTATTTAATGTCAAATAAGAACTTAGCAAGAATAGCATGCTGAGCTATTCGTCCTTTGCTTAGATCATTTAAACAATTTACTCCGCATTTAGTAACATAACGATTTTTCATCAATTCCATTATAGATCTTATAGCTAGTTCTAGATTACAAGGTTCATTACTTTTATAATGACTGATTGCCCATATGAGATTTGATATATTATCTTTCATTGTGCATACAGAAGACAGAGATTCATAATAGTTAATTTGATCTGAATTCATTGTAAATACTTCATCACAATCTGAAAACGATCTTGCACATCTCCATACTAATCTATCTTTTAATTTTTCAAATTTTTCAGAATCTTTGTAGCGTCCATAAGCATCTAAGTCATCATATGTAGGAACAGTAGCTGTAACTACTGCACTTCTGCTTATGATAGTATCTGGAATTGCTTTTATGTTTCTGCATGTTATAACAATATACAAATTAGGTGAAGGTTCTTCTAATGATTTAAGAAGTGTGTATGATGCAGCAGCTACTCCGAGATCTAAATTCTCGATATTTAGCAACAATGGTGATTGTAGTTGTACTGCACTGTCTAAAGCTTCTCTTATTTCAGCTACCTTTGGAACAACAGAAATGAAATCATCTATCTGTAGCATATTTGCATATTGCTTACTGAGATATGTTTTGCCACATCCTGGAAATCCTTCAATTATGATGCTTTGACGATTAGATTTGCATAGATTTTCTAGTTCATTTAAAGGTTCTTTCTGACAGTTAAAAATCATTTAAAGCCTCCACTGAAGGTATTGATTTGAATGTAAGCAATGCAAACAGATTTATCAGACTAGAATCAATATCTGCTGACATATTAGACGATCTAGAGTTTACAAGAGCATCATATGTATGCATAAACATGTAATAAACATCTGCCATTTTCCATTCTTTAGCATATTCTTTGATATCAAGATCTGAATATTTCGATGTAAGTATCTTTTCGAGGTCAATCATTGTTTGTAAAATAACATAATACAATGATTGCTTATCTCCTTCATAACCGTTTAGAGCTCTAACAAGTGCACCAAAATTGCGACTAGCTACACCTAGTCTTATCTCAAAATCAGCCGATTCATGACTGCATCCAAATAGATGTTGCAAGCTGCTATCACCCATTTTTGCAATAACGCTTGGATCAGCATTAGACAGAGATTTGCATATAGTGCGAGCATGGCTGTAATTTGAAGCAGATTTAACTGCAATGGTGATATATCTATTATTCAAATTTGGAAAATCCTGTTCAAGATATGTCCTAATGAATTTGCTATCTACACTATCTATTTGTCCTACATTATCAGGAAAGTACTTATCAAATTTTGATGTATACTTACCATCTCCATACAAACATATGAGCGTACCTATCATTTTAGTCTTCTTTACCTTTTGTGCTATCTGCTCATTAAGTATTGAAGGGAAGGACTCATCATACCTTACGATATATACTGCAGGTTTAAGTGGAACAAGATGACGTTTATTCATCAGTTCGATAACAGACATGACATCTGGATATTCGTATTTTTCACCATTGTAGAATTTTATAAGTTGCTGTATAGCTTTATCTTTAAGTCCATATTCGCATCCGTTCAATATGTAAAAAGGTTTGTCATGCTTTTCTATTATAGACCTAATCATTTGCTTAGATGGAATCATTATTTCTTATACATTGCTTTGAATGTTTCAAATGGCATTATAAGCACTTTATCGCCATTCCAACAGTATTCAAAAGCTACTCCTTGATAGAATTCACCTACATATGTTTTAGCAAGATCTTTAATAACGTATGTCATCTTTGAATGGTCAAATGTAATGTTCTTCTTAACTGTGACGGGAAAATCTACAAGAACCATTGAAGAAGCATTCATATTCATTGCAAAACACATGCACCAAGTATTTGCAGATTTTTGAGAACCATCATCTACAAATAAAACAGGCTTCTTGATATGACTATAAGCTTCTTCTTTAATTTTCTTCCATGTAGTATAGTTGAATGTTATAGATGACGGTTTAGTATGTGTTTTACATTCACCTAACCACTCACTTGCTTTAATATCTCCTGGAGCACAAGGAGCTGCTCCGCTCCCTCCTATCTGTGCCCATCCAAGTTCACTAGCTAAAGTAGATTCTTGTTTATTAGAATAATACTTAGTAGGTTGCTTTAAATCGCTCATTGTGCATTAGCCTCCGGATCATACTCCTCGAATGCGCCTACTATATCATTATTTTCAGTTTCAGCGCTTTCATCAAACTGTGGTTCCTGTCCATTTATATCATCCATTATGAATTTCTTCATTACTTCATAATATTCAGAATGAGAATTAAGATATTCATACACTCTTATCTGTCCATTTACTTTAACGGTTTTACCTTCACATTCAAGAGGCTGTTTAGTATACGGATCTAAAAATGTAAACCAACCTCCCTGCTTATGAATGATATCGTATCTCTGTATTGCAAGTTTTGCATAATCAAAATCTGGTCTGATTCCTGATTGAGTCATTAAGAAGTAAGATGCATTCTTTCTATCAAATGCAGCACCTTTCTGCTTTACGATCTTTACATTTATGAGATAACCTGCAGGATTTTCAGTACTCATTGGTAATTCGTTTCCAACAATATCTACAGGAGCACCTAACTTAAATTTCATTCTAAGTGTTGAATAGAATTTAATAGCTTCTCCTCCAGGTGTTTGATCTGCATATGGATTATCCATGTTAACACGCTCTTGATTGATAAGAAGAAGTGTGCAATCATATCTTGCAAGTAGAGGAACGATTTTACGCATGAATATTGTCATAAGACCTGCAAGAGAAGCTACAGTACGTTCGCCGTATTTCTTATCTAATTCAGCTGCCGTTGTAAGAGTAGGAACAGAATCAACTATTATGAGTCCTACTTCACCTGTGCATACAATGTCTTGTATTGTCTGCAAAAGTTGTTCTGCTGGAACATCTGGAGGCTCCATGACATCAATATCGCCTTCTAAAAGTCCCATTTTAGCTGCCCACTTCCAATCAAATGTATGCTCAATATCTGCGTAAAGTACACGTTTTGGACCTTGTGCTAATAGATCTTCAAGTGGACCTTCATATTCTTTTTTCTTATTAGCTATCTGTTCACGATAGAATTGAACTTGTGTTTCAAATTCTTGCTTAAATAACAACATAGCGTTATATGCTACGTTGATGGCGGTCGTCGATTTGCCTCCGTTAGGAAAGCCATAAAACTCTGTTATTCGCTGGCGAGGTACTCCACCATAGGTTGCCCAATTAAGCATCGGTGCTGAAAATGGAATCTTAGGTAAACTCTGTTTTGCTCTAGACATCATGTCAGGAGCTCCCCATTCCTTAGCTTTCTTATTTAATATTTCACTGTATGTAGCCATTGCTCCTCCTTAAGTTACTTAATATACACAGATGGCTTAGCATCATATTCAGGAAGCATACTTGGATCTTCACTAGGTATGCTAGGCATTGACTGCTCTGCAATTCTACGAGCGTCCCAAATTTTCTTAGATGACATTATGAGTTCTTTTGAAAATGCAATTTCACGATTTACTCGTTCGATTATTGCATCATACACAGCTATCAGCATTCTGTCATCTGCAAGCTCTGCATTAGATTGCTCTTTAGCTTTAGCTTCACTTATACCTGATTCCCTTGCTATTAATGCAATACTGCGTTCCTTCTTACGTATGCTAGTTTTTATAACTTCCTGAGTAGTTTTAAGTTTACTTATCTTCTCAGCAGCACTTATTACTTCAAGCGGAAGCCATGTTAGCACTCGCTCTAATTCATCATCTGTTATAGGATCTTCAGCTGATCTCAATCTGTCGTGTAAGGAACGAACTTTTGCAAAATGTTGTGCAAAATACATGTTATATTGATCTTCAGCCCACCTATCTACATCTTCTATGTCTTTCTTATACTTATTAAGTACTATGTTTAAATCAGCCATAAAATTAAATTCTCCTTAATATCTATAACGATTTTTAGTGTAAACAAAAAAGAGTGCCATCAACGGCACTCTTACTTAATCTATTATCATTTCTTAGCAGTTGGAACACTGCAGAGATAAGATATTGCAACTTCTTGCAAATACTGTGTTGTCTTTAATTCCTGATTCATCTTTGCAAGTTTGTTTGAGAGCTTAAGACATAATGCAGAATGAGCCGTACCATATCCTCTAATCTTGTCCTGATAAATAGACGGAATCATTGTTTGATTTATATCCTGTAAATAGATATATTTAACAATATTTGTAATAAATGAAAAGAACTCATCAAACCATTTTGTAAAGTTAACACCTGAGTTATAGACTGTATTTATAATTTCAACAATCTTTGCATTATCCTTCTTCGCAATTGCATTAAGCAGGTCAAAGTAGTCGTCATACTTAGGAAGTCCTAAAGCTTTTTGCAAATTTTCTATTGTAAGATCATTGCTGAAAGCTATGGCTTTTTCGCATGTTGTAATAGCATCACGCATACCACCTTTGGCCATTTTACTTATATACAAAATAGCATCGTCTGTATAAGTGATGTTACGACCTAAAGCATTTTCTTGTTCAATTATGTATTTCAATCTGTTGAATATTCCATTTAAACTAATTTTAGAAAGCTGGAATGTTTGTACACGTGAAATGATAGTAGGTGGTATTTTCTCCGGATTAGTAGTTGCAAGCATGAAAATTGTTTTTGCTGGTTGCTCTTCAAGGGTTTTAAGCAATGTCGCCCATGAATTCTGGCTTATTGCGTGGCACTCATCAATTATGATTGCTTTATACGGGCTACCTACAGGATACATTCTAGCTTGCGCAATTATTTCACGAATTGAATCTACACCTCCATGAGAGGCTCCGTCAAGTTCAATTAATTCACTATTGCTAACCCCTAGAGCACTAGCAATTATGCGGCAAGTAGTTGTCTTACCTACACCCGATGGCCCTATGAACAAAAAATTTCTACTTGAAAGTGTCCCTGAGGTCACAATGTTTTTAACAATATCAATAACTACTGATTGCTCTACTACATCCTGAAAGGTGTGAGGTCTATAGCGAGAAGCAAGATTTTCAGCCATATTACATTACTCCTTTAGTTGCACATATTTCTAAAATTCGGAATCTTGTCAAGTACGTGTAATAAGAATACTCCAAAGATTCCTGCAGAAATCACTTCTCCGACTCCGACTGTTGCAAAAAGATAAATATAACTCATCTTAATTCCATAGCCATAAATAAGAACAAATGGAACTAATAATGCATTTGCAACTATTGTAGGAACAGGGACAAGATATTTATATTTTCTTATTAGTCTTGCTATGATAGCACCGATAAGTGTTGCTAAACTGCCTACTACCATATCAAGTGCACAGCAGCCTGTAAGAATATTTGCTAAGATGCAACCTACAAATAATCCAGGAATAGCTGCTGGAGTAAAATATGGAAGTATACAAAGCATTTCAGATAATCTTACTTGTATGACTCCTGAAGCTAGTCCAACTGAATTCGCAATGTATGTTAATACTACATACAATGCAGCAATAAGTGCTGAAGTTGTTACAAAAATAGTGCTTCTTGTACTTTTTGACATATTATCCTCCTCCTACCATTCATGACATTTTTTATAGTATGGACACATATTAGGATTGCAATCCGGATCACCCTTAGGAAGTTTTTCAGGTGCAATAAATGAGTCAACACAATCCATAACATGTTGCATCTTATTTAATACCTCTTGTTTATCTGCATCAGTTATAACGATTTCAAAACACTTCATTCCGCCGTAGGTTCTATCTACATATAATACAAGTACATTAGAAATATCAAGTAATGTAGCATAGCATTTTATTTGATCCATGTGCTTAGGCTTAGGTTCTATAAGATCTTGAAATGAACTGAATTCAGATGTTTTAATTTCTAACAAATATGTTTGTCCGTTGAATTTAATAAGTCCGTCACATGCAAATCTAATAGGATAAGGTTTTCTTACATCAATTTGCTGTTCATATCCATTTCTTTCAACAGAGAAATCTGTAAGACAGCCATGGCTATCTAGCCACCTATCAACATCTAACCATTCAAATTCAGAACTATTTGCTAATCTCTCTTGTATAAACTGATGGCATGCTGTTCCTACTTTAGCAGAGAAATCAAGGGTTCTATCAGGTTCGTTAATAGTATCAGGCTGCACACCTCTTAAACGAAACCAACTTATTCTATCACATCTCATCTGGCTTGGAGCAAATGATTGATGTTTTGGTCTAGAAGCAGCAGCAGTGATTTCTTTATCTATTATTGCTTCATATGCATAAATAAATTCACCACTTGCTGCTGAATTAAATTTCATAGTATGTGCAGCTATGTTTGCTGGTCTAAATGCCATTATTCTATTCCACCTAAAACTACTACAAGATTTTCAGTCCATGCTACGATGCTTGTTGTAATACCATCGTCATTCACTACAGGAGAAATATGAACTGTTTCAGCATCTACATTATTAAGTAATGACTTGAAAAGATCTGACTTGAAGTCGATAGTGAAGTTTGAACAGCTACCTTTAACCTCAAGTTTGCAATCTACGTTATCATCTTTAACTCGAACTTCGTTGTTTTCATATGCAAATGTTACTTTATTTTCAGAACCTGATGAAAGAAGTGCAGCCTGTCCAAGGAATTTATTAAGAGGTGCTACTTGTACTTCAATGCTGCTTTCAACATTCTTCTCAGACATAGGAAGAATGATTTCAGAGCTGTAGCTTCCTACACCTTCATCAGTTTCGTATTTTGGAGTAAATTCTGTTACGTATTCAAATGCATCAGTTTTAAGATCTACTCTATAACTTCTATCAAGCTGTGTAATTTCTGCTCCTTCAGGAAGTGAGTTAAATAAGTTAATGATTGTAGAAGGAAGCAAACAAGTTCTACCCAGTTTATTCTTTTTAGAGAATGTGAAGATTGAATTGTCGAAATCTCCTACGATAACATCTCCGTCGTGTCCAATCCATACTTGAGTGTATACAGGATGCACAAAAGACATTCCAATAGCATACATCTGATAATCCTTAACAAACTTCCAATCGGAATTATCTAATTTAATTTTAACAGATCCGCTAGGTACTTCTGAAGGTCTGACAAGCTCACCAGCACCATCTGCAATCATATTTGGAAGATTGAAATTTGACTTACCAGCATGTAAAACAATTCCACCTTCAGCATATTCAATTGTAATAGTAGAAGCTTCGATGCTCTTTACAAGCTGTGTAAGTATTAAACAATCTACAAATGTTGTTACAGATGCATCTTGATCTCCTGAACCCTTAAGTAAAATTTCTGTAGAAATACTGCTTGCTTCAAGATTGATTCTAAGCTGATGTCTGTCAGCAGTTAATTGAGCTAAACAGCTCTTACTGTAATACTTGCTGATATTTGATGGAATAACTCCAAGATCTAATGCATCAGCAAATGGTTTTGATGATAGTGTGAAATTCATTTATTTCTCCTCCTACTATATAATAATCTATGTTTATTTTATTTCAATAAATGTCTTTCCTTTAGCAGACCTATGCTGCCTTACACTGTTTGCAATAGACGATTCAGAAAGCCCTTCATTTCGAGCTGCTTCTGCATATGAATTATATTGTTTATTTGTTTCAATACATTTCACTTTAACGCTTTTTCCGAACTTATGAGGTTCATACGAATAAGAAGGATGGACATAGCTCGACGAATCAACATAATCAAAAGTATAACCGCTTATGGAATTATGCGTATATATTGCATTGTATACAGAAGTATCGTATAATCCAAGAGCTTTTTCAGCTTCTTTACAGTTACGATATGTTTGACCCGTTTCGTTGCATTTCACTTCTTTTCCATAACCTACTTTTGAACGGGGGGACTTAACATAATCGCTGCTATTGACGTATACGAAAGTATACTTATCGAACACCTTACAATTTTCATAGATAGATCGATAAACAGAACCATAAGGGAGTTTCAGTTCTGCTTCTGCAATTGAACCGTACATATATGTTTGATTGTTTTCTAAACATTTAACAGGTTTTGTAACTACTAACCCTGTACGCAAAGCATGCTGATTATTCTCTTGTTGAGTTGCCCACTCTAAGTTACTTACAGTATTGTTTAACTTATTACCATCTTTATGATTGACAGTTGGCTTATTTTCGGGATTAGGAATAAATGCCTGTGCAACTAATCGATGAACTAAACACATCTTTCCTTTGCCTTCTTTGTATAGTTCTACTTGAGCATATTGTGTCTCAACTGACTGCGCTCTCAACTGAGCAGAAAGATGACGTCCATCGGAGGTCATCCTTGGTAAACGAAGAATTCTACCTAAACTAGAAACCTGATATAATCCTTCAAATCCAGCAATATCTCTCCACTCTTCATTATCACTGAGCTCAAAAAGTGGCATAAATCAATACTCTCCATAAATAACTTTCTTCTCAATATGATCTAAAAGCACAATATCATCTTTCAATGTATAACGATTTCTATAGCTTTCAACTGCAGCTTTTAACTCTTCAGTGACAATTCCATTTACACCATGAGATTTAATACCTTTTGGCTTAGATCCATCAGGTTCAGGTAGTACTGGTAACAAATATTCATTCTCTATAATCATGCACTGCAACCAACAGATGTTTGACTCTGACATGCTTTCATAATTAAGAGATTGTGGCTTTTCATATGACATAATGTCGTCATAAGATAGGCCATACCAACGGAAGGAACGTTCCACGTCGCAGCTGAGCTTGAACGGCAAGAAATCACCGGCACCTACCATTGCTTCTTGCAAGATCTTAGAACCTATTTCTATATCTTCCATATTTACTTCACAAATTAGCTCGTCGTGTACGCAATTTACTAGTTTCCCTGATATTTCTTTCCATCTAGGGTCGTTGCATAACTTGAGAATAGCCATCTTAGTTAAATCTGCAGCACTGCCCTGGACAATCGAATTAACGATCTGCCTACTAGCTTCATCAATCTTTCTACTGTTATTGACAACTGCAATTTTCTCTTCTGCAAGTTGCTTTGTTCTCTTAACTATCTGACCATAGTACTTATATCCATTGAATTCTTTTGTTAATTTTGCAATAGTCTCTTTTGGTATTTCATCATCATTATCAGGAGCATCTAAATCAAATAAATCTACATCTGGATTAACATATCCAGGCATTGGTTTAAATTCAAATCTAGGGAGCATCATATCAGGATGATGTCTTCGTCTTCCAAGTATTGTCTCAGTATATCCATAAGTAGCTGCGAATTTCTGAGAAGCTAAAATAAAATCTCTCAGGTGTGGAAATCCTAGCATAACTGCATCATATATTTCTTGCGCACGTTTGGTCTTGTCTTCATCAGACATGCTGTCGTCTCCTGCAAACAAACTTTCACCGATAGACGGAACAGACATTCCATAATTGATTCCTAGATTTAAGACTTTGCCTGTACTACGACGTTTCTTTCCTTCTGGCTGATATTCATGCGTTTCAGGATGGAACTCAAGACACTCTTCATAAGGAACTTTATATGCAACAGAAGCTAACGTAGCATAGATATCTCTACCTTCAATGAATGTCTTTAACATTGTAGGTTCCTGACTTATGTATGCTAGCAACTTAGGTTCTTGTTGACTGAAATCAGCTCCTATCAAAACTTTTCCAGGAGTAGCCCTAAATAGATGTCTTATATCTACAGCCTTTGAAGGTATATTTTGCATGTTTGGTGAATCTGAACTAAAACGTCCTGTGGCTGCTCCTATACTTTTATAAGTAGCATGAATTCTGTTTGTAGGACCTACTATCTTTGGCAACTTGTCTACGTATGTTCCAAGTAATTTTATGTCTCCCCTTACTTTGAGTACCATATCAGTAGCTGGCTTGTTTATTTCTTTCAAGACTTCTTTTCCAGTGTTCTTAGCATCTACTCCAAGTAAATTATTAACTAAATATTTAACATGTGGATTGCTATTTACATTGAAATCCTTGCCTGTACGAAATGGTCTTTTTCTATTGTTTGCTATGTCCTTTGTATCAATGAGCTCCTGTATTAATGCTGCAAGTTTTTCTTCATCTTTGAGCTGTTTTGTATAATAGCGGTCATGCAATGTAGATGCAATAGAATTATCCAAGAACATTCCTTCTCGATGTAATTCAGCACATATTCTTATAAGTGGAAATTCTACGTTCCAGACCAAATCTGCAATTCTTTCTAAATGCAATTCTTTACATTTTTGGTGAGTTTTTGTAACAAATGGTAGTTGCCACAGGAATAATTCATATGTGATTTTTGCATCATTTGCAGCATAGAGTTTTGCTACTTCAGGTTTGCATCTTGGAAAGAGTTTAACAGGGAAGAAATCTGAAAATTTCTTCGGATCTACATTACCACCTTTAACATATTTAGCATATAGACCTTTCAATGTATTATCTTTTTCATCTTCTTGTATGCATCTCCATGCTAAAATTACATCATAATAAGCAGCCGGTGCAATATCACATTTGAAATCTTTATATATCATTGCGATATCGAAATCGGCATTTGCAAGAATTAGTTTAACTTTATTATCAACTAATCTTTGTACTTCTTCACCACATTCTTCATATGTAAGCTGATTCTTATAAGGTGTATCAAATATAGGAACGATATGTTTGCAAGGTATATAGCATTCAGGCATTCCAGGTGTGTAAAGTGAAAAACCAACAATTGTATCCTTGAGTCGGTCTAATCCTGTTGTCTCTGTATCTATTCCTGCATAGCCTACTTCAATACATTTAGAAACATAATCATGTAGTTCTTGTTTACTTGTAATCAGAATTGCTTTAGAATCTTTGAAATATTCTTCGACTTCATGTGAGATTTCAATCAACTCATCATTGATTGATTTAGTATTACCAACAGAAATTGGTTTAAGAGCTTCATTGCTTTTTGCAGCAATTGCGTTTATTTTCTCAATCTGAGAAGTATTAAATAACCCCAACTCTAACTTTAACCTCCCCTCTTATTTTTAGAAACAAAAAGGTGTTAGCTATATAAGCTAACACCTTCAATTGTAAACTTAATTAGAAATGTACATCTCCGAGGTCATCATCAATATCACTATTAGATGATGTAGACTCCATTGGAGGTTCTACTGAAGGAACTGAAGATGGATCATAATCAACAGTTGGCTGAGAAACTGCAGTAACATTCTCTTCAAACGGAACTTCAGGTACATTCATTCCTGGAACATTAGAAAGCTCATCTTCATTACCATATTCAGGAATAGGTACATTAACAGGTTCTGGAATTGATGTAGATGCAGGTTGATAATTATTTGAAGATGCTCTCGGTGTAGGAATGTAGTTGTATTCTGAAGTAGGAACAGATGAATCTGTATTAAGCATTGCACTTACTTCTCCAGGTGTTCTGTCTAAGCAAACTGCACTGTATCCTTCAGGAAGAGTAAGCCCATTATCAAGAAGAATCTTGTCATAAGGATATCTTGTATTCTTTCCCTGTGCAACGATACTATAAGTTGTATTAACATCTCCTGCTTCGCCATTTCTTGTTACTCTAAACACCCATTCAGAAGGATTAGGATATCTATTCAATACATCATTCATGAGCTGACGCTCAAAATGATTAGATCTGTCCCAGAACTCAATTCTATTAGTCTTATAGTTATACAAAGGAATAAAAATCTTAGTCTGTATTCTTAATCCCTTAGAACAAGCTGGACAGCCTCTTCCACAGCAGTGAACGTATCCTGAATAATCAGGAGATTTAATGTAATGAACATCAGCTACTAGTACGTCTTTAATATTTCTATATAAGAAAATAACGTCTGCGAAATCTTTGTCATTAGGAAGAAGGAAGAAACTTCCATTCTTATCAGCGATATAATTGTCAAAAGTTTTGAATGCCATGTTTAATGTCCTCCATAATTGAAATTTGATATTTGTTGATATTTGTTGATATTTATTGATATAATGTACATAACGATTTTTTAGAACAATTAACTTATCATTGAACCATACATTGAATTATGTGAGAGAGTTTCAAGTTTTTCTCTCATCTGGTTTATAAGCTCTTGTGCTTCATCTAGCTTTACTTCAATGTCCCTTAATGGATCATTTTCATAATTTCTATTTCTCTTTGACAGCTTCTTAAGCATCTTAGGATCATTTGAAAGTAAATAGTCGATAACTTTCTGACACTTAGGATCTGAACCTTCTACAAGCTCCCAAAACTTTTTCTGTTCTTCTGTATAGAAAGCTGAATCTTCAGCAGATCCTCTGTTATCAGCACATGTATCAAATAAGTTAAGCTCTTCGCCTTGGTAAGCTACTACATTAGATGTCTCATTGTCCCATCTGTCCTGTACTGACTTAAGATCATGACATATGCAATACATGCAATTATATGCTACTTTATAAATATAAGCTTCACTGAACTTATTTGGTTCTTCTTCAATCTTAGGAACGTTCTTCTCTAAATACTGGCAGACAATAGATACTCCGTCTTCTCCTGGAATGTAATCAAATCTGTTTGCTTTATCCCACGCCTGGATCATCTTAGAGAAAAAATTAACAAATAAAAGAGCTGCCTTATGATCTCTTGGAGAATTAATCCATTCATCATATGACAGCTGCCCTTCAAATTGCGTCAATGTTCTAAAGCAATCACGTGTCTCATAAAAAGCTGATAAGTTTGCCATCTTATATATCCTCCTGGACTATTGATAATATGTTTTCTTTTTCGATGTGTAGCGATACTAGTAATATCTTCTACAATATTATTATATGATAGCATTCTTAAAAAATCAAGTAATTTATTAAATTTATTCTCTATTATTATAGCATTCCATGAATGTATTGTAGTCTAAATCATTTATATCTTTACCTTCTTCGGTAACTGTCATTACACTTATAAAAGCTACAGAAGATAATGCTTTTTTGAGCTTAGCTGTGCCGCGTTTGCCTGCTTCATCATTATCGAGTGCAATAACAAATGACCTTACACCTAGTTTCTTAAGCTGTTCAATCTGTTTTGAATTACCTGTACCTAATAAAGCTACAGCATTCTTACCATATGCAACACATGTAAGTGCATTAAAACAAGATTCGCATATTATTACTTCATTACAATCATCTGGTAATTCATATATTCCATAAACAGGTTTTTCTACTCCTTCAGGATAATGAAAGAATTTTCCTTCAATTGACCTCCTGCAGAAGAATAATGTTCCTCCGGTCACATCTCTTACTGGAAATGTTATGCATGGGAGTTTTTTCTTCCTTCCTGGAGGTATAAAGTTACCATCAAACCCTATATCATATTTTTCTATAATAGCATCAGTTAACTTTCGTTGATACATGTAAGGAACAGTGAAACGATAAGAAGCTAATTCTTCCTCAGAAATGTACTTAGGTCTAGACTGCCAAACTGCACGAATGTCTTCTTGTATGTAATTAGACAGTACTTTTGCAAAAAGTTCATTTGAAATGAGATTATCGTCGTCAGCAGATATGTTGTTTTCAACATATTTCTTTAATGTAGGATGTGCTTCTAAACTTGAACCTTTTAATCTAAGTATTTGTTTAATACCATCAGAAAATGAGTATTTTGCGTTACATGCAAAACAGTTAAAGAAACCTGCGTGGTATGTTATTCCATCTTTAACTTCTTCTTCTAATGCACACCCACATGAAGGTTTCTTTTCTTGTCCATCTGAATGAAATGGGCAGTAAAGTTGCTGCCACTTACTCATAGTTCTGCCTAATCGAATAAGATTATTCTTATCCATGTAATCTAATGCAGTTTCGACATCATTTCTAGTTAGCATACAGTTGTTCCTGTTCCTTATATGTAAACAATCTTATTTTAGGATATTCACCTTAATCATCGAAATCTAAAGGATCTTCATCGGAATATTCTGAAGGAAATTGAAAATTAGATTCAACATCATATTCAGTCACTATGTCTCCTTCAGAAGTTTCATACTCATCATTATCATCGAAGAAAGCTAATCCTTCATAGATTTCATCTACATAGACATGGTCACCTTCTCTGCCTGCAATGTAACTAACAGTCATTGGAGCTTCTTCTTCTGACATTCCACAGCACTCTTCGGCATATCGAATGTTGCTAAGTTCTAATCTGTTAAGTGTATTTGCAGCATACTCTTCATCTGTAGTTGCAAGATATACTGAGCCATCATTCATTACTAAATAGATCGTTTCATCTTTTGCTACATTTTCAATATCTATCATACTATCCTCCTAATACAATTAGTATATTGAAGTATAACGATTTCAGTTTACAAGTATGATAGCTTTTCTTTCACAGATCTCTTCATCGGGTATGATTATCTGCCCGAGATAGAGCTGCTTAATTAGCAGTTCTCTAATCATTTCCTTACCTTTTACAGTTATGAATGCTTGTGATCCTGCCCACTTGTTAGTGGTGGATCTACAGTCTTTCACTATAAACATTCCATTACCACCTTTTGCAGTTGTGCAATTCATGTAAGGATGCAGATCTCTATATTTTGTTTTGTCTCTATACAAACATTTATTTGCGATGAGCAGATCTACAAGATCTTTTCTGTGCATTCCAAATTCTTTTGCAGTTTCCGTAATGCTTGAAGCACATCCTGTATCTACCAAATCATCGTAATATTCTGCTTTCGGCTGCATTTCTTCATTCTGTGCTCTAAGTACTTCGTTTTCAGTTGTAAGTTTTTCGATTCTGCCCTGTGCAATTAGTAACGCTTTTGACAGTATGATATCATCTGATTCAGGTAATGAATATGATCCAGTTTTACGAATTGACGGTAATACTTCATCTGTAACCCAATCTTGAAATCTTTCTGCGCTTTCTAAAGTAGATCGCATTATTAGTTTGTACAAACCTCTTTCATTAATAAGTAATTTCTCCCTACGATCTGATTCTGATGTCCATAAGTTAGATAACGTGTCTGACACGTTATCGCCACGATTAAGGCGTTTGATGTTATTATTTTTAACCCATCGAACTACTGCACCATTCGCATCTGAATATCCTAAAATAGATGCGATTTCTTTTCCTAGAAACCAAGGTTCCCCGTCAATCATAACAACTCGCACATCACCGAATTCTTCATTTTGAAATACTTTGCTAATTTCGTTCATAATTTCCTCCATAGAACAAAATGGAAGCATCGCTCAATTGAAAAGTATTGTTAGGATACACGTCAAGTGAATTGCGATGCTTCAATATTATAAAACTATAAAAGTTCTATAACCTATATGAAATTGTTTAGTTTACTTAACGTATCTCCTAACAAGCATATTATATAATGAATTGAATGATACGTCAAGTTATTTCTAATACATATTATATAACGATTTTGAAAAATTGATTTAACGAAGACCTACTATCTTATATGTACTATAATCATCTAAATCACATGTCTGAATAATTACTTCTTCAAATTCTTCTGGAAGGTCATCGCTTTCATGCATGTAACGACTAAGTAAGTTTCCATTTGGAAGTACAATGTTTATTTCTACGGTTGTTCCGTTGTACGCTACATCATATACATCGCATATCATGTAGACATTATCAGATGACTGTGTTACTTGATATCTTTCGTCTAAGTTGTCATGATAGATTAAAACAGAAATTAAAACTATAACTACAACAACCCCACTTAAAAATATCCATCTTGGAAATGTTATGGTGCTCATCTACACTACTCTTTCTAGCTTATTTTTGGAGGTTTGCAGGGGCAGTGTTAGACCCCTGCAGTTGTTAAGAAATTTGTTCACATCGTTTGGGAGGATGTGAATGCACCTATTACTAGGTGAATGAACAACAAGACTTTGACATCTTGTTGCCCTTAGGAAGTTTTTTGTATGATTTGCTCGCAAGAGCTATCCACCTTGGCGGAGTGGAATGGAGCCGAACAGGACTTGAACCTGTGTTTATGCAAAAGAACCAAAGTCTGTGTAAAATTCTTTTACATCATTCTACCTAATTGAATTATCTGCTCCCTAAAAGTCCTATAAACCTATAACTTCTGACATGAGGAAGTTAAAAACTTAGACTTTATGACCCGTAGAACGTTGCATATAACACAACAGAACGATTGCTATTTAGGTTGTAGTAGTAATAATTGACACTAGTGTTTGTTGATAAAACAAAATTTAATCAATAGTTACCTGTTCTATGCGATACGTATAGAACATATGTGTATCTACGAGTAAGTTTTTCATCAGCGGTAATCGTATCGCTGTGTCACCACTTAATGATACTGATAGGAATTTGTATACCGCCGGGTACTTGAATACCCGAAACTGTGGGTAAGGATTTACACCTTACATGAATGTAGCAATGTCTTAAGCCACGACTACTTCGAGTCACACTCGCGTCTACCTATTCCGCCACCACAGTTGCATCATCTCTCTAAAGATTGTTGGCAATAGCTTTCTCATGGAATTATCTCACCTGCCTAAAGGCCCAGTGCTACCTATTGTCAACTGTGAAAGTCTATGATGCTGTTATTCTTTCATTCCTAACACTGCGGGTAGGGATTTGAATTTCTGTCACCCTACATGATGTTCCCCGCTGCATCATCATCATAAATTTATGATTAAGAACATCGCCCCTCGACTATCGCTATGTCTACCTATTCCACCACCGCAGCAGACTTGGCTGTTAATTTGCACCTTTCATTTAAAGTGGTTTTGTAGTTGATAATTCAGTTGATCCGTAAGGAAACCATTCTCTACTCACCAAGTCGTTGTTAGCTTTGCTATTAGCATTACTATAAAGGTGATAAGCAGATTTGAACTGCTGTTCAGGATTTTGCGGACCCTTGCCTTACCACTTGGCTATATCACCATATTTACTGTGGGTAAGGATTTACACCTTACATGAACAACATTCGGTAAGTGAACATGCTTGCTACAAACGTCTTTGTAGTTAGTTCCACCTATTTGTTCTTATACTTTAAGCGTCTACATATTCCGCCACCACAGTCATATTATAATTTTATGTTTTCCATTTGAGCTCTTACTTCTAAAATATAAAGATACATGCTCATATGTTTAGCTTGATCTTTCAAAATATGTATTGGACATGTTGGTTCAAACTCAAGAACTCCTGCATCATACTTAACGATCATTGTATGCAACTTATCATATCTGATTTTAGTCTGCCAGTATTCTGCTTTGAAATGTTCTTTGTAATCATCTGACTGCATGAGATCAATCGTATCTCTAATATCCAATTCAATCACCTCATTTCATTTTCACAGGAGAGCTTTCTCATTCATCCTAAAATGCGAGCTTTCACAGACAGTCCTAAAAACCTCTGAGGCTTAATGAAGATGTACTTTTGAATCTAATATGCAAAGATTCAAACAGGAAGGCAGAGACTCGAACTCTGATTAGCGATTTTGGAGACCGCTGTGCTAGCCATTGCACCACCGACCTATAAACTGGGCTAGTCCGATTCGAACGGACGAAATGACGCCGTCAAAGGGCGTTGCCTTACCGCTTGGCGATAGCCCAAGGGGGTTAGCAGCACCAACGGCAAAGGTGCTGCTTTTGATATCACATCCTATTGGGAGATATATCAATATTACATAACGATTTTGAAAATTCAAAAATATCTTCGTCTTCGCTTGATAGCTGATTTCCACTTAGCAGCACTTATCTCTTTATGAATTCTACTTCTAAGCTCTAATCTAAGTGAATTATTAATATCATTAACTTCATTTACAGTTGCAGATGTATTTACAAATGTAGAAATAGCATCTGAATTAGATAAATAGACTGCAGGCATCTAATCATGCTCCTTATAATCACTTATTTATTAATGAATAAAATTCAGCCCTTAAATCAGAATCTGTTTTAAATTTACCTCTTAAAGTAGCTGTACGAGTAATTGCTTCTCTTGCCTTTATTCCACGTGCTGTCATACATCCATGTTTCCCTTCAATTACAACTATGATGTCTTCTGTATCTAAGATCGTTTCTAATATATCTGCAATATCTGATCCAATACGTTCTTGTAATTGAAGGCGTTTTCCAACCATATCAGCAATGCGTGCAAGTTTACTTAAACCTATGACACGTTTATTAGGAATGTACCCAATTGCTACTGACATATCATACATCAACATAAGATGATGCTCACAAAAACTGTGAATAGGAATATTGCTTTCGACTACAAGATCACCTGTTTCAACATCTTCAAAACAGGTATTAAACATTTTAGCAATTTCTTCATTTGTATGTGTCATGCCTTCAAAAATTTCAGTGCACATTTTAGCGACTCTATGAGGTGTTTTCTTAAGCCCTTCTCTATCCGGATCATCTCCAATTGCAATGAGAAATTCTCTAGTTAGTTCTTCAATCTTAGCTGTATCTAATGAGTTTATCATGCTGTCCTCCTTACATCATAACCTACACGATTTAGCATATCTAGTTTTTTCATCCCTATAATTTTACACTCCTCTCATGTCTGGCTGCCAAATTAACTTGTGTAGCTGAACTTGCATATTCACATTATATAAGTGATGACACATAATAAATTCAGCAATATCAATTAGTTCAATCTTACCGAATACTGGACTAACATATATTGAACATTTGGGTGAATATTTATCTAGTATTTCGGTCATTCGAACTAAGTCAGCTTCATCTCCTACAACAAATTTAAGCGAATCTTTGCGACGTAACGACTTGAAGACTTCATCTTTCATAAATGATTCCATTCCGCTTGAAGGACATTTATAATCAACAGTGAATCTAACATAAGATTCTTCGAGCCCCTTGACAAAATCAGCGGTACTGATTGCCCCAGATGTTTCTACATCTATGTAGTAACCATTAGATGATAACTTTCTAATAAGCGCTTTAGTTGTATCATATTGTAAAGGTTCGCCTCCCGTCAAACAAACTTGTCTGCAAAAATTAGTTGATTCAGCATCCGTACGACTTAATTCATTACATTTAGCTACAATTTCGTCTACTGTCATTATTGTGCAATCATCACCTTTTGTAGCGTATGCTGAATCGCAGTAACTGCAAGAAAGAGGACAACCAAACAATCGTATAAATATTGTAATAGCTCCCGCTGTATGACCTTCCCCTTGAACTGATAGAAATATCTCGGACACTGGCAGTTTATATTTGTTTGATATTGTCTCCTTTGCCTTTTCTCTAGTTTGCATTATACTCTCCTTATTTTTAGGATCATTGTAATATTCTTTTAATCGAATTGTAATCAACTGTCTAGTCGACTCTGAATGCTTCTTTCCATACATTCCATTGAGCTCACCCGTGAGGTGAACTCTATACATGCCGTTGAGTTCACCTCTTACTTTATCACCATTTCCATAATTTGGATTATTAGCTCCTTTATACATTTCAGAACGTTCATGTCGTCGTTCTTCTGTCCACCATTTCTGCACATTAACTTTCATCTGAGCAAGGAGATTAGCATCACGCCACATTGTATGACCTGTAGACATTTGTTTTGCTCTAAGTGCTTGTTGATGTCTACGTTCTTCTGTCCATGTATCTCGCATGTGTTGACGAACATCTTCATTAAACACAAGCTTTCGAAGATCATCAGTATATTGATTATTAGCGATTGTCCTGTTAACTAAGTCATAATCTTGCCAGTAGTATAAAGTCCAATATGCTTCCCTATCAAATCTCTCAGATTCATTACACACTTCAATCACTTCAGAAATGCAATTTTCTTCACCTGCCTCTAGGACTACTTGAAGAAAATATGGCTGATCAGCTCGATTCCAGTTATGCATTCGATACTTGTTTGAAGTGCTACCTACATAGAATACTTCGTTAGTATCTTTACGAATACACTTATAAATGTAGTATTGAGACATGCTCAATCCTTCCTCCATTCAGCATCATTGCCTTCAGTTTCTTGCACTCTTACTCGAACACACTCTCCGTTGTCAATTGCTGCATTGAGCTCATCTCTTATCCACCAGCACATATTCTCTGCAGTAGGATTGATGCCTTCCATTACATCATTCAAACAGTTATGATCTAATCTATCATGTATTGCTTTCTTGATGAAAGTAAAATCTGTAACCATTCCATAGTCAGTCAACTGACCATCAGGGCAGCTCAGCCAGATATCTATAATGTATCCATGACCATGAAGGTTTGCGCATTTTGATTCATATGGCAAATCTAATCTATGCGCTGCGGATACTTCCATTCTCTTATGTATATAAAACATTAGTCTCCTCCTTTAAAGTTTAAAAATTAATGCTATGACTATAATAACGATTGCAAGCAGTACAATTGGAATCCAAAGAGGACTTAATACCCATATCCAACTCCAATCTATTACACCTATCAGTTTTAATGCAATAAATAGAAGTGTAAGCAATCCGAGAAATCCAATACCTGCGCCTGAATTCGATGTATGGTTGTTAGTTGTGTTATTCATACCGCTTACTCCTCCTACTTTACTTAAACAACTTGTATGTCTTCATCTGGAAATGCAGTTGTTGTGTCAATTAAAGATGACTCCCAACAGAAAATGACCCAATCCTCTCCTTTTGTTTTCCAATAGATGTCAGGTTTAACACCAAGTCTGTTGTCCTTGTAAAACATTGTTGCTGTAATGTATTTAGGTTTGTCAGGACTAGATGTATTCTTGGTGTAATGCAGTAATGATTCTCCTGAATCACATATGTCATCTACTATAAGACAACCTGGTGTAGGGCTTATCAGCATCGGAATGCTTAGTTTATGTGAAAGCATAACTGCAAGTGCAAGACCACCTCTAGGGAGACCATATACACCTGTGCAATCTGGATATTCATTCCTGATGAAATTATTAACATCAGTAACAAACTTTTCAACAGCTTGCCAGCTAACATAAACCTTACTCATATCATGGCCTCCTTAATAAATTATCTTATTCATAGCTGCATATGTATCAAACAGCTGAATGCACTTATTTCTACTACTTGGAATCATTTTAAGCACATTATCATCAGAACACCCATCTTCGATATATTTATAGATATAATCATCTCTGAAACCTATATCAGCTGCATCTTTTGCAGTACATCCATAATAGACTGTTTTAATGTTAGCCCAGATGATCGCAGCTAAACACATTGGACAGGGTTCTGATGTAGCATACAGAGTATATCCACTCAAATCGTATGTTCCAAGCTTCTTACAAGCTTCTCGTATAGCCATTACTTCAGCATGTGCAGTTGGATCATTGTTAGCTATAACATGATTTGAAGATACTGCAATTACATCGTTTTGGCCGTCGTCTGATTCCTTAGTTATGACGGCCCCAAAGGGACCGCCAATGTTTTCCATCATTGTTTTCTGAGCATATGTAATGCCAAGATTCATTATTCTTTCGTGTGTCATTATTGCTTACTTATTAACCTCTTTATCTTTAATACTTATCTGCAAGATAATCTATCTTCTTGCAACCTGTCCAATCAATGTTAACAGCATATTGAATAGGATCAATTACTCTATTTTCACGAAAAGCGTTAATTCTATCCATGCAAGTAGCACACTGAGTTCCGCAAGCAAGTTCTTTGCCTCTATAGCAACTCCATGTTAGATGATAAGGAGTATGAAGCTCGAGACCTTTTTTAACTACTTCTGATTTGTTCCAATTAACAAGCGGAGCTTTAAGGTGTACCTTTTCATAAGTTCCAATTTCAATAGCTTTTCCGATAGCATTTGTAAATTCTACAGAACAATCTGCATAAGCTCTGCCTGCAGCATCATCTGCATGAGCTCCTAAATAGATATCAACATCGTCATCTGGATACATTGATTGTGCAAGAGCAGCTACAGCAGAAAGCATCAAGCCGTTGCGATAAGGAATATAAGTTGAAACCTTACCTTCACCATTCTCTGCAATCTGATCTGCATATGATTTCTCAGGAATTTCTTCAGTAGAATGTGCAAGTAATGGACAATTACTGTCATCATAAATACCTGTTGCAGTAAAATCTATAACTTTATGTGCAATTCCGTAGTACTCTGCAATCTTTTCGGCACATTTCAGCTCCTTTGAGTGACACTGACCATACAGCACACTCACTGTTGTTACATTTTCTTTTCCTAATTCATTAACAGCGATTGACACACAAGTTGTTGAGTCAACACCACCGCTAGATAGTACAATTGCTTTTTTCATGGTATTTTCCTCCATATTATTTTACCAAGACTTGATACTTACCTCCTGAACAAGCAACAAGTCTCCATTCTTATTGCATGAATTCACCTCAAGATGTTCTAGGTCTATGATTCAGATTATTGCACATAGCTTGAATCTGCATAGCTCTTTTGAGATCTTGATGATTTTCATCAGCATAAATACATAGCGGCAAAATACAGCACCCACCCCTGCTATTAAAATCACCATAAACTGAGATATAAGCTGGATGAAGTAAATCTATAAGGTCTTGCATAATCATGTGTGTCACTGTTTCGTGAAAATCTCCATGCCTTTGAAACGAGTACATATAAAGCTTGAATGATTTCGTTTCAACAGCCAAGCGCTGGGGGCCTGGAATATAAGAAATGTGAAAACTACCTAGATCTGGCTGGCCTGTCTTGGGGCACTTACCTACCCATTCGAAGAAATCCAGATTGATGATTTGTTCGTTGTCTTGTACTTGATCGTACTTTAGTGTAAAGCATTCAAGCACACTTGGATCATACTCTGTAAGATACTTTGTGTTCTGATTTCCTAACAACGTTACTCCTGATAAATCTTGTTCTCTCTGTTCACTCATTTTTTTTGTGAACCTCCTTCTAGTGTTATTTTTTAGTTTATTTTAGAGCGAAGGACGTCAACTAGAAATTACATAACTCCGCTATAAAATACAATATTATTAACGATTTTTGTGGAAATGTAAAGGAGCTGTATGATTGTGGGGTCAGATACAGCTCCTTTGCTGGAAAGATAGTGTAATGAAAAGTATGAAAAATGTTCTTATGTGAAAGAACGAGGGGGTTATCTTTATTTTAGGTTATGAAATTATTCTGTAAATGAACTGAAATCACCATTCTGCAGATCATCTAAAATAGATCTGATTTTTCTGAAAAGACTCATCATATCTTTGTATTGCATGTTTTCTATATAGTATGTTTTAACTAGTAAATCTGAAGTGACTTGACCTAAATCACTATGTGTTTTACTAGTATGATCTCTCAATTCAATTTGTAATTCGAGGTCGCTGTCCCATAAATCTCCATTTTTGTCTGATGGTTGAAATCGAATGTAATATGTATAGCTTTTATTACTAGGCTCTGCTTTTGTTATATTGAATTTACGAGCTAGCATAGAACCATATATAGATCTTGCTAAATCATTAACATATTTGAGCCATTCATCACTCTTCTTGTATTTATGTTTAATACTTGGCTGCGTCATTTCTTTGAAATCAACTGAAGCTGCAATGTTATCTGTTTCGGATAGCTCTATAATTATATGTAAAACAGGTAGCTTAGTTTTTCTTGTATATCTCTTCATATATTGCTTCCTCATATAATGAATAGTTAATTATATTATATAATAGTATACATAAGAAGTCAATTATTGATTTTTATGAATTTGAATCCCTTGTATTCATCTGTTGTTTTCATTGCAGCACAGAAAGGTCTATAACTTAGCTTAAGTGCTTTACAACATTCACTATATGAATCAAAAGTTTGATTAGTAGTTTCACACTTGATTTTTAATGCATTAGAATGATTTTTGTTTTTCTTTATAGGTCTACCAAACCATGCAAGTTTTATGAGTGAATTAACTGCATATGTTGTAGGTATTCCTTCTTTGAAGAGTACTACAATTTCGTATCCACGTTTATTAATAGTAGTGTTCTTAAATCTTCCGAATTTAACATGTTTGATTTGTCCATATCTAGATATCACATAGATACCTTCGTAGCCAGGAATTGGTTTAAAAACTTCAGGGTCAATCATAACTAGAATTCAACTCCTTCATATTCATTTTCAGCAGATGATGTTGCATCTTCTATGAGTGAAACATCTGCTGCATCTGGTCCATTAGTCCCATAGTTTATACTATGGAAGGAACCTGGCATTTCATTTGTTCCAGAATTATTAAAATCTTCTGAATTTTCAATGTATGCAAAAGTACCGTCATTTATAGACCATGAATAAGAAAATACAGCTTGTTGTAAAGCAGCATTTCTAGCTTTAAGCATTTTAATTTCGAGCTTTCCATCTTCCCTTATCTGTCTAATGCCAAAAGCAGTAGTTGAAATACGACCAGGCTGATCAGATCCTTCTGTATTGAAAAGATCTGGCATGCTTTCTTCTTTAGAATCTTTAGATCTTACTTCTCTGTTTGACTGCATTACTAAAAATACGGCGCAATGAAATTTTTTGCTAAGTTGAAATAGACCTTGTGCAATATTTTTAAACTTATCTTGATCTCGAGAAGCTTTCAGATCATCCTTCATGTAGGATATACCATCAACTACTAGAAGTTTAATTCCGTTGGACTTAACAAAATTAGATAGAACACTTACAGAAACTCCATCAGGAAAATCTTCATCTTGAATAGTATAGATAGGAACGGTGTCTTTTGCAAGTTCAGCTACATAGTCGATGTATTCTTGGCTATATTCTCCTCTAATGAGGTCGCTATTTCTAAAATGTCTGTTTACTGTATCGAATCTACTACCTAGGAAACAAGGCTGCATTTCTGGTGTATAATAAGCTACAGGAAAACCAGATTCATGTGCAGCTTGAGTTATTTTTGTACATATCCAGGACTTACCCATGTTAGTACGAGCAACTAATATTGCAAGCTCTTCTACAGTACTCAATCCTCCATACAATGCTTTATCGAGTTCATTGAAGCCTGTAGGAATTCTCTGTTGTTTTGCATATTCTTGTAGCTGTTTTGCACGTTTTTCAGCATCAGCAATAATGTCCATTGGTTTAGAACATTCAAGTCGATCTATTAATTCAACTTGAGTTGCTATGTACTTCCATGCAGCATCTATGTCACCTTTGCCTAATTCTACGAGTTTATTCATAGTGTTGTTAAGCACCATGAATTTTCTATTTGATCTTAATTCATTTTCAAGATAAGGTAATTGATGAGTTGTTGTAGGCAGCTGTACAATTTCAGGAAACTCCATTAAAAATTCATTTATATCAGGGAGTTCATGAGTTGCTTGATAGCGCTGCTTAATGAATTTTATTTCATTAGCATATCCTATATAGTAATCATCGGGGTCATATGCTAAAAGTGCATCAATTTCTTTTTGATTAGTCGATGTCAGTATTCGTGTAATTACTTGTAATTCAATAAGACCTACTCTGTTACTACTCATAAGCAATTCTCCTTATGTTCTTCGAGAATACTTACAAGTCGATTAAATAAGAACCCTTCGCCCATGAGATTATATGATGGATCAGGGCAAACAATAATTGTAGGAAGTCGCTTCGACTTACGAATACCTAATATTTTCATGAGTAAGGAAGATTCTGTATCCTTGAAATTTGTATATTCTATGCCAGATATTATTAATATATTCCTTGCAGTATAATCTTCAAATTTACTATTTATTAGATTGCGCATGAAAGTAAGTTCAGGGCTTACTTCTCCTATGCTAGTAGACCAGCTAGCTCGTTCACAGTCTAGATAATTAATGAAATTAAAGTTATATACTGTTATATATCTAACTGAATATTTCCATGTTGTACAGATTCCATAGTAAGTAAGGAGATTTGCAGTATCCAAACAACTAAGGGTCTTTGGTATGCATGTCACACAACAATCATCATCATTGAAAGTTGTTTCAAATAATTTCTGGCATTGCTGCATATTAGACCTTGTAGCCATTGAAAGCACATTAGTCCCATAGAGATCATTTTTATCCATTAAATATTTAGAAAGACTCCACATAGGGCAAACAACTCCGCATGTAGGGAAATTGCCATTTGTTTTAGCAAATAATTTTCTGTTGCTTAAACGTTCATTACTAACTATGTTAAACTCTTGTTCATACAATGTATTATCATTGTTGGATTGTGCAATTTGACATACAGGACTAAATATGCAATTTTTCATTTACTTATCATTTCTCCTTCATAGTTGAACTTTATTCCTAATCTTCTAAGCATTGCATTTCTAGAACGGTAGTAAAATACACGGCTTTTAACACATTGCTTTGCGATATCTAATACATCTGAATATCCTCTTTTAATGTAATCTTCAGGACGCATGAATAATGTTATGAAAGGATATGTTTCTCCAAATGCTTCTTTTTCATGATGTATGTTGTTATCTTTTTCTAATAGATACTTCCTTACTATGTATTCTTGCTGAAATGCTTTATTTGGAGGTAATTTATTTAGCTCTTCCGTATTTTCCCATAAAGTTCGAGTTACTAATAATAATTCACCATCAATTTCAATTCGTGTATGTAGCTCTTCCCATATAGTATCAGGATTACTATCGTTAGGATACTTTTTCTTTTTACCTAATCTACCTAATCCAATGTTAATTATATCAGGATACTTTATGATACTATCTACAACTTGTTCTCTTGTGAATCCTTTAATTGGAAATATTATTCCGAGGTCATCATCATATTCTAAGCAATCGTAACCTTCATACTTCTGATACATTGCAGATGATCTGAGCTTCATTATATGATTAGGATAAAGTTTCATGAAATCTGAATTAACCATTTTATTAAATTCAGTCGTTGCAGTTATATCAGATTGACATTCTGGAATTATCGGCAATGATCTAGGAATACCGTACTCTTCTCCATCAGTATCTTTAACTATTATCCAATAGTTGTTAAAGTCTACTCTAGGAAAGTAAGGAAAACCTGGATCTAACAATATATCATCCATGCTAGTTAGTTTATTAGCAGATTGCATATCTACATTATCTCTAGATTGTACTTTGAGTTCAGGCTGAGAAACAATAGCAGGTTGAGGTTCAGTAGATTTCAAAAGTCGATTTGTGCTGCTGACTCTCACGGAATGATTTTCTTTAATATTCTGCTTTTCGGCTTCTCGTGCTTTTGCTACAGTTTCAACAGCTTGATTTATGCGCTCTACAGTTTGAAGAGGAAGATAAGAAGGAACATCCCAAACAATGCTAGTAGGTTCAAGATAATATTCACCCAAAACTTTGCTTAATTCGTCTTCATCCAGGTCAGGTAGCTTTAAAAAAGGACTTTCACGATTCCACCCTAGAGGCATATTATCTTGTTTAAATAAGAAATATGTTAAAGTATTGATTTGCTTAACATAATTTTTCTTAGCAGACACAGAATCGTTGTAATTATCACTTATTACTGAATAGACGTGGTCATACATATGAGTTAATACAGCTCTCATTTTATATATGTATGGTATCTCATAATTGTCTATGAGCTGACTAAGATTAAGCTGATTGTTTGAATTATACCGCAATTTCATTTGAACTCTCCTACTTCATTTGCAACGAAATAAAATCATATTTTAATAGATTTTCATTGCTAGCACAAATATCATATTCTCTGTTAGCACGTCTTTTGATAGAACTAACATTTGCATCGTATAGAGATGTATCCATGTAATCTGAATATGGATATAATAAAGGCTTAACTAAATTTTCTATAACACATGCAAAATGGACAACGATTTCTCGATGATTAGCTTTTAATTGCTTAATCGGATCAAAAAATCCTCCGTCCATATATTTAACGATATCATGGCTAACAAGTCCATGATATTCAGCTAAATAAGGATCTGGTTCACCTTTGCGATGACTCGAACCTTCATTTTCTAACCATGCGTGCAATTCATTTATAAATTTATGTAAACTATTAGGTGAAAATTTTGTTTCATAAGGAAATGCAGCAACTGCAAACGCAATAATTAAAGCATCTAAAGATCTGTTGAAATTCACAAAATTATATTTAAGTGGATATTTGCGCAATATGTCGTGTGGATAATCAAATCGTTGTCGAAACCAATTAGTAATTTCAAAGATTATTGAATTAATAACATTTGCATCTGACTCATTTCCAAATGTTGCAGAGATGTTATCTACTTGTTCGCCTAATTTACGTTTTATTATCCTAGCCATCTCAACATTACGCTTATCTGTATGATCTATGATCTTACCTTGTCTAAGCAATTCTATAAGTTCAAGAGACGAATGCAAATTAAGATCTATATATGGTTGAATATTATAGTAATCAGGCATACGTTGTAATTTTGCAATCTTTGCTAATTGCTGAGGGGTTCGCTTCTTTATCTTAAATACGGGTTCAGGATTTTTTACTGCATAACTTAAAATGTCTCTACTATCTAATGCATAAATGTAATCCTTATCTTCATGGACTACATCTATGAGATCAAGCCCATAATCAGCATAGTTAGTATGGTACATATTAGCATCTGACTCTGATTCTCTAACAACCTGTTCGACTACATCTTGTGCAACTGATAGTTCTTCCGAAGGTTCAGCAGCAACTTCTGATAGCTCCTGTTCAGATAAAATAACATTATTTTGGACAGCTTCTTCTGATTTAACTTCCTCCTCAGTAGAAACTGTCTCATCATTTATGGATAAATCTGTGAAATGCTTATACATTGCTATGTAAGCATCCGCTATCTTTTGAAGCTCAGCAGCTCGCTCTTTAAACATCTCTACTGTCTTCGCGTAGTAAAGACCACCTTGATCTATCCAAGATTGCTGCTGCAAAACTTCTTCCATACATTTATTTATATGGTTAGTAATGTTGAACTGCACAGGACGTTTTACTATGATTTCCCCCATAAGAATGTTTACCCCTCAACATTTATTTTTTAGAAATAAAAAAGAGACCTCATTTGTAACTCCAAATCACTCCACTCCACTAATCTATTAAGGGTTTCGAGGACCTCGTGCTGCCTACTCTGCAAAAACAGCACACTAGATTAGTTTAACTATGATTTGAAGCTACAAATAAAGTCTCTAGCAATAACCAAGACCGATGTAACATCAAACTACAGAGTAAACTGAAAAATGAAACAAACTATGCTAGAATGGATTAGTCTGTTAAATTTAAGATGCTACCGTGCCTCGAACGCGTTAGCATTACTTCGTTACATTTACAATTATAAGCCCACTCAGCAAATAAATCAATACCTAATTTTAGAAATTTTTAAACTAGTTTAGAATTATACAATTTGATACTACCGCCGCTCCTTAAACGTCAACTGAAATGTTGTAGATCACAGAGATGATGTATGTTTGAAAAGAATGTGTTTGAATGAATATCAACTGGCAGATGCAGAAACAGATAACAAATAAATGCGAAAGCTTTATGCCTTTAGGCATATGATTTTTTATTATTTTTTTGACCCCGTAGGGGTGGAAGGGTGCGATGCATATTATATTTATATAATATAACAATTAATTATTTGTTAAAATAATTAATTAAATATTTTATATATACATATTTATATGCGCTCACCCAGACCCCTAGATTCGGGTCAATTTTAAAAATAGAAATAAATTAATGGAAATTTAGGGTCAATTTATTTCTATTTTTAAAATTTGACACCTTTGCTAAGAATTTGTAAATTTTTGAAATTTATTTCTATCTTTAAAATTCATTTTACAGTTATACATCAATTTATTTCTATCTTTAAAATTAATACAGCATTTAGAGGTCAATTTATTTCTATTTTTAAAATTGATCCATGTTTTTATTGTTAAAACATTTATGTTTATTTGTAAAAACAAATGCGAAATTTCAATTCAATTTGCTGTTCGGCTTTCAAATTCAATATACAGATTACACTGACTTTATAAAAACTTAAGGAATTTTATAAAAATTTAAGAACTTAAAGAGTAGATTGACAGTCCAAACAGTTTACCTCTATCTGTAAGTATACTATAATATTATTGTAGAGGGTTCACTAGCAAGAAACATGTTTGTATGAAAATTTAGTTGAGGGGGTAAAATTGAATAATGAGTGATGTAAATTGGAAACAGATCGACGAGAAGTATCCATCTAAACTTGACCGCACTTCAATGTCCGCTGAAGAATATCGAAAACAGCGAACTATCGAATTGTATGATTATTTACCACAAACATCTCTAGAAGACAGATTTAAGTATACAGATATTAGAGATGCAGTCATAGATCTCAATTATACATTTTTCGGGTATATTGCAACTCATACATTCATAAATAATTCTTCTATTTCGTATGAAGACAAGTTTCAATCTGCATTAACTCATTTTTGCGAAATGTGGCATAAATACAGATTTTCTCCTAAATATAGATCAGATCTTTCTTTTGCAGTATTCTTTAAACTCCGAGTCGGAGAATGCATCGAACGAGAACTTAATGAGGTAAAATATAGTTTAAGACGTTCTTTATGTATGGAAGTGGGGCAGCAACTTGGCAAACATTGGGGACAAGTTACATATGAAGATCTAAAGCATGTCAATCTTCCTCCTGACAAGCTTCAATCTGTACAGGCTGTATTTGGTTCAATGTATGTTGCAGACTTAGACACACATGCAATGTTTATTGAATCTAAACAAGAATTCATAGATGAATCTGACCTTTATTCAGATAATTATGATAGTTTAGTTGACATGCTTGTACATGAAATGTTAGAAAAAGAAAAGAAATTAGACGATAAAGATCTCATCAACCTTTCAGTCATGCTTGATTTACCTTTTGAAAAGTTGAAAAGATTGCTACCTGAAGCCGAAGATAAGTTGCATAAAACGTTGCTTGAAAGAATAGATCTTATAGATACATTCAAGAAATGAAGAGGAGGATATTATTATGTCACCGAAAAAGCAACCTTTACACGATAGATGGAAAGATTATACTAACGAAGAATGTATGGATATTCTTAAAAATCATTGCATCAAACATAATTGTCCTTACTTATCTTCATTAAGACAGCGAAAAGCTGCTTCTACTAAAAAGAGTCTTGCAACTTTATGTTGCAACTACATATTAGTTGAAGGACATTCTAGAGGATGCATGTCAGATGTATGCGGCTATTGGAAAAAGAAACCTTCAAAGAAAAGACATAATCAGATACCTGGAAGTTTCTTTGAGTAACTGGCTGAGCTGAAGATATTAATGCTAATTAGTATCTTATTACATAAACAAGCTTCTCACTTCAAAAACGAGGCGAGAAGCTTATTATTTGTTATGATTATATTACTAACCAATTTCTATGAATGTAAATTTATGATGCACTTTCCATCCATATTTCATTGAATCACGAATTGTTGCAGGATCTACTCCTATTATTCTACTAGCTTCAGCAATTGAAATGAATTCTTGACCTGTTTCATTACATCTTAACTTTATAGCTTGAGTAACATGGCTAGTTTGAAGCTTTCGAATCTGTTTTTCTGAATATATTTTCCCTCTATGCACTTCGCTCAATCGTTGATTATGATAAGCTGAATTTTTCTTTCCTCGTCTACCTTTACCAGGGTCTACTCCTTTTTGTATTCCGTCTAAAATATTTTCAATTCTAGTCATCCATTCAAGATTATCGACACAATTATTCCGTTTGTTTCTGTCTTTGTGATTCACTTCAGGTTTATTTTCGGGGTTTGAAATGAATGTTTCTGCTACTAATCGATGAACTAAAAAGGTCTGTGATTGACCTGACTTGTATAACGTGCACTGCAAATAAGGATGTTCTGAAGTAACCGGATGTAACTTCAATATTTTAGCAGGATATGTTCGATTAACTTGCCTGCGTTCTCCATTTATAGGCAACCAAGTTTGTATTGTACGTCCTAAGGTCCGTATTCTCCCTAAAGAAGAAACTTCGTACAGACCTTCATATCCTTTGATAGGTTTCCAGATTTCAGTTGACTGCATTTCTTAATTTACCTCTTTTATCCCCATCTAGTTTGCTATAACGATAATTGTTTCTAATAAGCACCCAAAATGCATGTCCTTTAGAAGGCGCGCTAATAAATCTACGCCATATTGTAATCGGAACATCGTAGTAACAATACAACCCACCGGTCGGTCCGCCGTTCTTGCCTTTAAATTGAACATATACTGTGCCTGTTTTGTCGTGCCTGTCTTTAATGTCAATTGCATATGCCCAGATGTTAGATGACTTTACTCTAACTAGATTTCTAGTTATATCTCGAGCACTTCTATTGTTTGAAGCTGCTCTTATGTACTCTTTAAATTCAAGCAAAGAAGAGCATTTTATAAACTGAGTAGATGACATAACATTATCTAAATAATCGATAGCATCTATAGCTTCGTTGAATGTGTGTTTTTCATCATCCTTGCTTATATTTAATGAATCTCCTCGAGGTCCTATTGAAAGTGTACAGCCATCTGAGAACCATTTATTATGCCCTACATTATTGAATCCATACATATCAATTATGTATTCAATATCATCTGACGACATTGGCATGAACGAAGTATTAGCTTTTATATAATCATGTGTATTAAGAAATGTTTCAGCACATTCAACACAACTGAATTTGTAGCTCCATTTAGGCAATTTACTGTTCATAAGAATCTGATAGTAATCACCATTCTTAATAAGACTGAATCTATTACTGGTTGAAATCAATCTATTTGGACTGAGTTGTATGAAATGTATTGGTGCTAGCTTAGTTTTCATTCTGAACTATCTCCATTCAATTTAAAATACGAAATCATAATCTTCATATTCTTTTTCAATGAAATGGGTTACTTTATCTTTTATCTTATCAAGTACATCATTAAGATTTTCAAGTTCTTCAGGTTTCATAACGAAGTGTCCTAGAGTCTTCTCATTATCATCCATTCTAATAACGTTTATTCTGACTTTATTCTGATATGATGTTATACTGATATCTATATCCATTTCTTTCACATCAGTGTCTTGCAATTCTTGTCCATATTTCTTAACAAGATCTATGACGTCGGAAGGAATCTGATAGTATATTTTAATGTACACATCAGCTGTCATTCCTGGATTGAATGTAATTTTGTAAGCTCCTTCTACATGTTTCTTAATATATTTTGCAATTCTGTTAACTTGTTGACCTGCTTGCAATTTCTGTTCAGCTGTAACTGCTTCTGACTGTCTTATATATCGTTTCATAACTCACTTTACCTCGCTAACAATGCATTGACTGTTTCACCATATGTTTCATTTATAGCAGCTACCAAACTAGATTTATTCTGAGTACGTAATGCACTGAGATTTCCCATGTTAGCATCTGTAGTAACTTCCAAATTATTAACTTCATTGCTTACTGAATTTAGTCTAGTTGCAGTTTGAGATGCTTCTGCTTCGAGATTACCGACTTCTCCCATAAGTGCATTTATTCTTGCAGCAGCTGATTCTAATCCTGCTATTGCAGATTGTGCTTCTGCAAGTGCTCTAGCAGCTTCTTCTGACAGAGCTGACTGTCCTCGTGTAAGAGCTTCTACAATTGTATCTAATGCATTAACTTTATTCAGTAATGTTTGGTACTCTTCATGTTCTATAGTCATCATATCATTGTTATGCACGAATGTAATAGGAGCTGCCCAAGGATATAATTCAGGTCCTAAGAAATCTCCATTGTTAGGATGAATACCACCCATCAATTCTCCATACATACTTAAATAAAGTGATTTATGGCAGAATCCATGCAATAACACGAAAAATTCAGTGTCTGTTGGTTCAGTAAATAATATGCGAACGAAACCTCTTTTTGTAAGATCTGGATTGAATGACATTGCTGCTATTTGATCTGACATATCTGCAAGAATTACTTCATTTGTCTCTGTAGTTAATTCTACATCAGATTCGTTTGTAAGAGGAACTTGATAGATATTTGAAATCCATTCACCAGGCTGTAAAACTAATCCAGTAGAAATCTTTGTATAATTCTTACACTGCGCTCTGAATTCATCGCTCATTTCTAAATTGCGTTTTACAGGTACATTTGCAGGTTGCCCCGGTGTCCATGGATGCAATGATCCAACATTTGATATGAGTCTTCCATAATCGTCTACACGTGTTGCCCAGAAATCATTTGTCCCTAGACATGACACACTGCCTTCAAATATCGTTCCGAGTACATATGTGCAACTGCATAAGTCGCTACCTTCTGGTAATACATAATCGTGATATCCTTTTGTAGTGCCTGCTTTAATTCTTAGTATCATGGAATTGTTGATTGACATTATAGCAGCAAGCCATTCACGTTCAGTCAGGATATCTGCATTAGGGTCTATAGATAGGACTTGTCGTACGTATGACTCCCAAGTCCCCATTCCTACAACTCTTCCTTCATTGTAAAGTTGTTTCATATTTTGCAGCCCTCCATTTATTACGAGCATTAGTTCTTAAGTCATACTTGACCAATGTATAGAAGGTTCAATAGAATGGATCAATATGGATTTCATTCATACATAGCTAAAGGGCAGACATCTTGTCCGCCCTTCAACCTAAGGTAACTTTAATGGCAAAAAACATCACAGGATGATGTTCATCGATGCAGTTATGAAAGGTTGAAAATTTACTGAGCTAAGCTCTTTTCAAATTCATTTTCTACATTTGCGTTTGTAATTACTTCTGCAAGCTCATCTTTCCTGAATGCATCAAGTTGTGATTTAACTGGATGCTCCCCCTCAGGATTAATGAAATTAGATGAAATGAATTCAATCATCTGCGATTTTGTTGCATTAGTATATAGTTCTTTCATACAATCCTCCTTAAATTACCATGTTGATGATTATCAAACGCTGCCTTTGCAAACAATTTGCCGTAATATTCTCTTAATTCTGCAAGATCAGCAAGATAACTCTGTCTAATAGTATTGACATCATTTTCTACAACATTAGTAAAAGGTTTTTCATATGCTACTGTAATCATGGTAGTTCCTCCTTAACAGATAAAACTTGTTAAATGTTTACTACCCCCTCAGCCCCACAAGGTTTGACACCTGCTAGAATAAACTGCACATCTTTGATATTACTTAATGCATTATACACATTTTCTGCATTAGCATCATCTAAATGGTCGATTAAGTCATCAATAAGAATTGTGCGGAATGCCGTATTACTTCTATCTAGCAAGCATATCATCATCGCAAGCATGAATAAGCATCTCTCTCCCGAAGATAAGTAATCAAATTCAATGTAATTGTCATCTCTCATAAGTCCAAAACTAAATGAATTTGCTTTACTTGAAAGATTAAAATGAGCAGATGAAGGTTTTCCAAACATTTCTGTTAAATATCTGCCCATTCCATCTTTTAAATCATCAAATGGCTTCATCATGAGTTCTGTTTGAAGTCCATTTGCATCTGTCTTCTTAGTCCAGATTTTAACGATTTCAAGATTGTTTACAGCTTTGTATTTATCTGATGTAATAGTTTCAATAAGTTCATCATATCGCTTATTGGCTTCTACTTTAGATAACGATTTTTGAATTTCTGCAATTTTAGCATTGATCTCTTCTTTAGTCAAATCAGTAGGCTTAGCTGCACAAACCATAGAGTTCAATGTGTCTCTCAGTCTGAAATAAGATGAATAATCAGTTTCTATCTTCTGCAAAGCTGCAGTGTTGTCGAAAAGTTTTCTTTCAATATCAGACATTTCTTTTCGTTTAGCGTCAATTGTACCTTCAATTGGAGTAGCTTGTAATTTCAATTCAGCAATTCTAGCTTTGTTTGATTCTACAATAGCTGCAATTTCAGCACAATCTTTACGAGTATAAGGGCAAATGCTTCCTCGAATAGCTGCAAGCTTCGTGATCTCATCTTCAATCTGTCTGAGTTTATTTTCAGCTTCAATCTTTGCACCTGCAATTTGATTGTAAGAAGCTCTAAGATTAGCGTCATTATTTCTTAACTCAGCAATAGCTTCTACTTCTTCTATACTTGTTACAGTCTTGTCAACATTAAGAGCATCAAGCTGCTGCTTAACTCTCTGATATGAAGCATAAGCTCCTTGATATGCAGAAAGTTCTGAAAGCAGATGCATGTATTTCTGCAATTCTTCATTCAGTGTTTCTGAACTGTCAAGCTCTTCATCATAATGTACAAGAGATTGAATTGTGCTTTCAAGTCTGTCAATTTCTTTCTTATAAAAAGACTGTTCAGACTTGAAATATGTATTAAGATTCTGGACAAGTTCGACACCTTTGAATTCTTTTGAAAGCTCTTCAATTTTCTTAAGAGTTTCCCAAATGAGGTCTTGATCTAAAATAGCTGTTCTACCTACATCTTCAACACATTCTTTAAGGATAGATTCCCAATCCATCTTTGCATCTGCAGCAGGTAAGAATGAAATGAACCATTCTTTAAGTTTGTTTGCAGTCAGATCCTTGAAATCATTGAAGTTGTAAATAGGCAATTCGAGCTTGCTGTCTACTAAGTTAACTTCTGTTTGTTCAGGTACTGTCTCAACACTAGATGAAACAGATGAACCTTTCTTCATCCAACGTCTTGTAATTGTGAGTCCGTCAAAAACTCCACTAACTTCCATTACAGAGCCGCAACTGTGCTTCATGATAGCATCATTTGTTTTAGAATATCCAGGAATGTACCCAAGTATGACAAGTTGGATTGCTTCTAGAACTGTTGATTTGCCTGCGCCATTGGGACCTTTAAAGTATGTGAATATGTCGTGTAAATCATATGTCTTGTCTTTGACATTATGCATATTCACAATATGAATACTTTTCAGTTTCAATCTAACTTCCTCCATCTTCTATTTTTAGTATCAGCTGACAATTGGTATTCATATCGTCCTGTGACAAATTCCTCGAGGCCTACGGAAGGCATTTTATACTCTTGAATATACGATATGATATCCATTTTGTTAACTTCTTTCCTTAAATAACGATTTGGATAGACATTTACAATCGGATCCATGTGTATACCTTTAGAATCAATTGTGACTTTGTAATTCACTTTCTTGCAATCTTCACGTCCTGATAATCTCTGTGATATTGCTTTAAGGAACTGCTCTGTGATTTTTCCGTTAGTCATTACACACTTATACACTCCTTTCGCATTAACATAACGATTTCATATAAAGCAAAAAGCTGATAAGTTAGTTATCAGCTTTTTGTTGTGACTGTTCTGAATGAGTCATTCTATATATGTATTCTTCTAAAGGTATGCCGAATGCAATGTTTGTATATGGAAATGAACCTCGACGCTTTTTCCATACTTTTTGAACGTGTTTGAATTCATTTTCATCTATGTCAATCACTAATTTCATCAGTTTGTTCCTTCTCTATACATGCAATCTCATCTACATAAGCATCAAATCCATTATCACAATCTCTTGTAGATACGCAAACCATTCCACTATTTGCAAATACTGCTTCTACTTTACATCTAACGTAAACGGTATCACCCACCTTGAGTTTTGTTATATCAAGTTCTTTCATCTTCATTCCTCTTTAGCTCCCTTTTCTGATTCCTGTCCATGAAATCTGATTTCCGAAAGCCGTCTTGTAACCTCTTTCAGCTTCTTCAGCTTTCTCTATTGAAGCATAAGAATTAACTTCTTTTTCACCTGTTTTCCATATGATTATAAGTTCATATATCATATCAATTGTCTTCCATTTCTAAGAATAAACCTGTCCATCCAAGTCTTCTACTGAGACGATACTTCTCAATATAAGAAGCACCGAGTGCAGAAACTGTCCACAGGTCTTCTTCAAGCAGTTCAGCAGGCATTTCACATAAAAGACCTTTGAAAAGCTGCCTATGGTTGATATCTGAAGTAACTACAAGTACTCTTTCATTCTCGTCTATTATTGGTAAGTTCATATATTCTCTAACTGTCATTTTTGTTTCCTCCATCTATTTATGTATTGATTAGGTACAAGTATATTATATTATATAATAGTATAAATGTCAATAGCTTTTATTACAAAATAAAGCACCGCTTGAATTTTGAATGAAAGCTATCTAGACAATCAAAAATATCTGCGGTGCTCTATCTAAGGCACTATGAAATTGTTATAATATCTTAATTCAGCTTATCGAGGGTATAACCTGTTACTACTCCGAAACCTGGTCTAACATATTTAACAATCTTGAAGTTATCAACTCTTCCAATTACTTCAACATTACCTGTGAAACTTCTTGCAGGAATATTGAGAGTAGGAGCTGCATATATCTTGCAGTTTCTTACTTTGAAAACTCCAACTTCAGCTTTCTCCTCAATTGGAGCTGCAACTTCACCTGCAGGGACTTCGCTTTCTTCTACCTGTACGTTTTTAGTTTCAACATCATCTGTGTTGTCTTCAGAAATTTCATTCTCTTCTGCCTGAGCATCAGCATCTTCAAATTCGTACGTCTGAGAAGTTTCAAGAATTTCTGTATCAGTATCAACTTCCTGTGTAACTTCACCTACATATTTGAGTTCGTCTAACTTAACTTTAGTCATGTCTCCTCCTTGATATTCTGGCAATCCGTACCAGATCATTCTTAATATAACATTTACACGCATCTGTCGATATAAATCAAGTGATTGACTTGTATCTAAAACAACGTGTTTACTTCTTACTGACAATTGATAATACTTCCTTACTTGGTTTGCAACTTCTTTGTCGTCAACATAACACAAATAATCCTCTAATTCTGCAATGTCAATGTCTAACACTTTACGTCGTTCTAACTCTTGATTAGAATAAGGCTGCTCACCTGTTAAAGCCCAAGAAATTAATTTGGATTCAGTTACTTTTCCTTTAGATTGATGTCCTAAATCTCGGGATTGATGTGATAGATATTTGATTGCAAGATAGCGATTGCCGCAAACTTCAGCAAGTTCGTTAAATAACTTTAAACTACTTTCTAACATCCAATCTAGCCTTTAGTTTACGTAGACATTTATTTCCTACTCCTATCTGAATTGCATTTTCAGATGTAAGTTTCCTTCCACATACCGAACATCTACCTGTATGATACACCTTCATTCTAGTAGATTTGAAGAATCCATCTACGTTTATCATCTCCATGAGATATTTAGCACCTTTAACAGATTCAGAATCTTCATCGAACCTTGAGTGCTTAGTTACTCTGAATCTATGCCCTTCAATCATTCCAATGTAGAAATACTTGCTTTCATGTAAAACATTTACAAAGATAACATCATCAGGATACTGATCTTTATTAAGTGGCTTATTAAATTTGTAAGTATGAGCTTTACCTGACGGTGAAACTAAACATACAGTGCCTCTACCACCGAGCATACATCTTTTAAGTGTGTCAACATGTGTTATAGCATATCTATCTAATTCATGATTGTATTGCATAAGATTCACCTCCTCCATATATTGTATAACGATTTTACAATTATAATGGATCGAGTCTATCTATAGATTTGAAGGAGGATAAGGAGCTTCTAAGTAAAGGCATTAACTGATCTGCTACAGCTTGCTGCTGTGTGTCCATGTTAACATAGTAAGCATCTAGCATAGCTGAAAGATTTCCGATAGCGTTACTGATGTCATTGTCTACATTAGAAATGTCAATTTCATCTATGAACTGAACATCTAAATCATCACCTTCATCTGTTATCCTTATACATTGCGGAGTTTCTGAAAGCTGTTCAATGAATGCATCATCATTTATGGCTGTATTTAACGAAGCCATCGCTTCATTTATATCATAATTTGCATATATAGCATCGATGTTCACTTCATCGCTAGCTTTAATATATGATAATGAAACGTCTAGATGCTTGGACTGAATGATGCTAGCTTGTTCAGCTTCATCAGGAGTATCGACATCTTCGACAGGAACTAATCCACTATCTGCAATGATCTTGTCTATTACGCTTGTTACTTCATTACTGTCAATTTCTGTGATATCATCACTTGTAACTTCATGGTCATCAAACATGAGTTTTCTGTTATCAGATGCTTTGATTGTAATGTCTACTTTATCCTTTTCATCTGATGGAGTTTCAGATATCTCTACAGTTATTACTTCAGGTTCTTCACCTCCATGCATCCAATCATCATACTCATCCTCATCATAACATTCAATGTCATAATTTTTTGATTCTCTACCTTCAGCTTCATCTGCATTTTTAATTATTCTGAGTTTGTTGTTCTTAAGAAGTTCATTTATCTTTGCATTGAAGTCTTTAATGTTTTCTTTATCTAATCTAATAACTTGTTTGTTTAAGTCTCCTCCATTGAAATCTGCATAATTTGTTTCAATTTCAACATAAAAGAGTCCTTCTTTATCTTTAACAGGAGCTAACTTAATCTTGAGGTCATATTCATTGTTATCAGGAGCTAATACACGTAGCTTGGTAACTTGTTTAAGCACTCCCATATCATTTTCATATTCTGCAGCACTGTCTAAGATCTTATCAATACCTTTGAAAAGAAGCTTAAAAATTGAACTTAATGCTCCTCCAGCAGCAGTCACATCATTCTGTTTTTCATTCATAGACATCCTCCGTCAAAATAAAAATACCCTGACTGATTTAACAGCCAGGGTATAACATTCACTGTGTGATCATGAATCAGCGTCTTCTAGCTCTAGCTGCTGCAGGACGTCTTCTGAGAACCTTTGAAGCTTTAACAGACTTCTTATTTCTCTTAATACGTGTTGATTCGAGAACTTCCTCATCACCTTCAGGCTCAACTGTAAATACGTCATCGCCTACTTCAAATGAAACAGCATCTTCATCAACAGTAACAGCAACTTCTTCGCCTGTAACTTCAGCTACAAGCTCAGCTACATCTTCAGCTTCGAAGAGAAGATCAGATGCTTCAGGAGCTACGTCTACTCCGCCTTCTGAAGGCTCATCATCAACGATTTCCTCGTCCATAACTTCCTCGTCCATAACCTCTTCTTCTGCTTTAATATTGCGTCTCTTTGTAGAAGCTTTGATTGATCTTGGCTTTACTCTCTTAATTCTCATGATATGTTCTCCTTTTCTTAAGTAAGAATCACTAACTTGTTTTTCTTTGCTTCAAGCTCTTGCCTGATAGCTTCGAGCTCTGTGTTAGCCTCCTGTAGGAGAACATCACCATCGAGCTCTACATTTGACCCAGATACTTTGTATTTGGATCTAGAACGACCTAACGCTTTTTTCATGTTAGCTTCGCTCATTCTGATCAGATAATCAATCCAAGTGTTGCTTTTTATTTCTGACACATCCTGATAATCAGGAACATATCGAATAGTAACAGCAGCCGGCCTTGGATCTCGATGTGTGCAATAGATAACCTGATTGTCTACATCATAATCCCATTGAAAATCAGTTGCAATAGAATTTCTAACTTGTGCCATTGCAATCTCTGACATGATTGGATCTATATTAAGAGACGTTGTATTACCTACTGCACTATAATTATTAACAGCAGCAGCAACTTGGAAAACGTTACCACTATCAATGCTGCTAAGTGTTAATCCTATTCTAGGATATGCAGCTTGCACATTGAGTACAACGGTAGTATGTATATCAAGCTTAACAAGATCTAATCTTGTGCTGAATGGTACTGTCTTTTCTACTGGAGTTTTGATGTAGCGTTTAAGTTCTCTGAATGCAATAAGTACAGCTTTTTGTATGTCGAGGTCTTCAACATTGTTATTAGCAGGGAGGCCTAGCATAAAACTGACTTGGTCAACTATTTCTTCCATTGTCATAAGGCTGATCCTCCCTTCTTATAAGTATAATGTATTCGGACCATACGAATATAGATCAGTAATCGTACCAGTCGATATCAGTTCCAGCATAATCAGCAACGAGATCATCAAGTGTCTCATATACTTTGCCATTATATTCATATGGTCCTACTGATTTTTTGTTATTGTAAATGTGAAGCCTTCATTTGCAAGAACTTTTGCAAGCTCATCTGCATAGATCACTGTGTTAGCATCAGTTGTATCAAACTCGTATGTTCCATCTTCAGCTTCCATTGCAAGTTTAATAGCAGCCATAAGGCCTGGATGAGCAACGCTCTGTGCGAAGAAGTCTTGCAGACTTGTGCCTTCTCCCCATCCCTCTACGTTTGTGTCATAATAAGTACCTTCAAATGGTGCAAGATCTGCAGCTGCATTTGTAGGTACGAATGTAGCGCATACTTGAGCTACTGCCTGTGCAGCTGGAGAAGCGATAGCACTATATTCAATCTTAATAGTAGCCATATCGATTTTTACCTCCGTAATTATAATAGTTTATATGTGTTACATTTCGCGTTTTTAATTGAGGTATCTCACGCCCCAATCATCTCATAGTTATTTAAGGTTCTATTTTTGGAGGTTTATAATTTTCTGCATAAGTACATTCAGGATAATTAACACAACTATAAAACCATCCGTATTTTCCTAATCTGAGTTTAAGAATCTTTTTGCAATCAGGGCACTTCTTAATCATGCTTTCAAAATTATCATGCATCATTTTTTCGTACACTTGATATGTTATGAAGCAATCTTGCACTGCTCTGTGTGCTTTACTATAATCGATACCATAATATGCAGATAACATTTGTAGACTATGCGAAGCTAGAAATTTCATTTCACGCTTAGATATTTGGTAAGTGTCTAATATAACATTAGAAAGTTCTTTATTAATGCAGTCTTTAAAATCTCTTGTTAAGTAATACATATCAAATGACGATATATTGTGTCCTACTAATATATCGTCATCTCTAATGAAGTTATTGAAACTACTTATAGCAATCTTTAAATTAGGAGAATTTGCAACTGTGCTGTCATATATATGATTGACTTGTGAAGCTTCAATTGGAATATGTTTTTCAGGTTTAACTAACAAACTAAAAGATTGTGTAATTACATGATTTTCAATCCTTAATGCACCGATTTCAATAATCTCGTCACTTTTATTTAAACCTGTTGTTTCTAAATCAATAATCACATAATTGTCTAATTGCTTAACTGACATTTAGTTCACCTAACCGATAATGTAGCATGCTTGAGAAGTAACATGTATCATTATTGACTGTCCTTCTTTATATTGCATGAACTGATGTTTTGTTATTTTGAATGTATGCTCTTCTGTTTTGTTATTGTGTTGCCCTTGTGATTTTATATAATAATCATCTTTCAATCTATAAATAGATTCAATCTTAACAGACATATCATAAGGCGCTCTAAATTCTTCTTGTGGCACATTAATATGAACCATGATGTAAAGCACAAATGAAACTATAAAAACAGATAGTATCATTGAACCCATGCAGCTAGCAACAAATTGTCTATTTATAATCTTATCATAGTCAACAAATTCATAATCATTTCTCTTCATCTTCAGCAACGTCAGCCGGAACTTCTGTAATACTATAAGGCCTACCTTCCAGTTCAATTACTCTTTTAACTAACCATAATACTGCCGGTGATTCTCTATTAATGCCTTGTTCCCACATCTGCAAAGTAGCGATATTTATGTGAAAATATTTTGCAAACTGTGACTGTGACATATTCAAATGTTTTCTAATTTCTCTAAGTTCACAATGTTTTCTAACCATATATTGTCTCCATTTCTTTATTTGTTATTATGCAATATTATATAATATTATTGTATAATAATCAACTAACAATCTAAACTTTCTTGAACCCATCCAATGAACTCGTCTACTACTTCCAAAGAAGCATCAATTCCTTCATTTATGTATATATCTTTTAGATAGATTGTATTTTTCTTCTTATCTCGTATGCCTTCGCGTAGTTGATACAAAGTTTTTAGTACTTTTTCGTTTGTTTTCTTTTGATCCATTTGTTATTCCTTTTTAGATATGATTTTTAGGCATGACGTTATCACTCTTGATTGTAAATAACGATCTCAGAGATCTAATTCCCATCTGACAACTCCAGAATCAAATACTTGAGCATACCCATGTTCCATCATTATTTCTTTTTCTGTTTTGTTCTCAACATCAATAGAATCATCATGAAATAACTTTCTAAGATTAGATTTTTGACAGCTTACACGATTGTAATAAGAATCATCTACAAGACTGACCCAAACATAACCAGGTTCGGATCTAGACACTTCATGAAATCCTAAAGTAGAATACAATCCGCCTCGAGTATGCGCTCTGTCTGAAAATGATACAATTTTAGAAGGCTGATATTCTTTAATAAAATGCTTCAAGAGCTTAGAAGCTCCTCCGACAACCGAAGTATTAAGTTTATTGCAGAATCTAACTAACTCCCAATCATTAGCGGATTGATGCTCTAGCTTACCTATTCCATAACGCATTTTACCAAAGGTCATGAGTGAAACAAGTTCGTCACTATAATAAAGTCCTAATCTCAAAAGAGACGAAGAAGAACCTTGTCGATGATTATCATTCAAGAACTGAGCAGCCTCTATGGCACTTACTTCTTTAAGTGTTGTTTTACGAGCGTAAAATACATTTTTATTTTTGTTTAGAAGATTCCGTATCATCGATTCAATTATTGCCCTACGGTGTGTCCATTCATATCCAAAAATATGAAAAAGGAATACACCTTCTTTTTCTGCTAAGTCAGATTTCTTATAATGATACTTATAATGTTTAGGTTCGCTGCCCCATGGATCTCTGAAAGTTGAATTATGCGTATGAGTTGGATTGCATTCAAATCCAATATTAAGTTGAGGTAGTAGCACATCAATTTCTAACCTTCCAGGTAACGTAGTTCTATCATGCTGTTTGATTTCTAAAGAACTGTCTATCTGATGTATGAATTCAATGAGTTGAGCTTCTGCTGTCGTAGTTCTATGCGTAATTAAATCTTCTATATTTAAAAGGGCTAACCTATTTCCACATAAAGTAGCATCGTCTAATCCTATATCGACAGCAAGCTGCCCTGCGGTAGGTGAATATATGTAATGAGTTTCAATGTATCTTCTTGGATCATCTAAGAATTCTATATACAAATCATATTTTGACGGATCAGTTAAATGTTCTTTACGCTGATTTGGCCAATCTACTCCATATTTTGCTTTGCAGTTATCTTTCGCCTTTTGTTGCACTTCTTTACTTTGAAAAACATTTTCAACTCCATATCTCGCTAAGTTTGTCTGTCGTGTTTTTGCTTTAATCATTTCATTTTGCTGTGCTACAGGAACGCCGTACTTAGCAATCATCCCATTTATCATGTGTTCACGAATTTCTGGAGCATTTGAGTAATGATCTACACCAAATCTCCTTTGACTATTTTCTTTGATACGACGTTGAATTTCAGCACTTTGTGAAAGATTGTCAACACCATATCTTTCCTTAACAGTTTTATCTACTCGAGCTTTGATTTCAGGAACTTGAAGCGGATTTCGTTGACCATACCGCTCAATCATTGTAGCTTCTTGTCTAGCGACAATATCTTTCTTGATTTCTTCAGGTAGCTCACGTCTTGTTTTTCCAATTTGCTTGCCACGACAAACTGAACATCTTCGTCCTCCTGCTTTCATGTAATTAGCATATGACTCATTAACTTTAACAGGAACTCCGCAATCAATACATGGAAGGTAATGTTCTGCTGTGCAAGTGATCGCTCGAGTACGCCCTTTTGGATCAAACAAATCACCGCAGAAAGCACAGCGTTTCATCTTCAATTGGTTGACAGTACGTATAGCATCTATGACTCCTTGTGTAACATCTAACGTCTGCGAGATGTAATTATCTTCATATCCTTCAGCTAATAATTTAATAACTTCATTATATGTTTCCATTGAAACATCTGCAAGCACTGCAGGGCCTTTTGTATAATGTATATGTATCATGATAATTATCCTCCATAATACATAACGATTTTCAATTTAGATTTACTTTTTATGAAATAAAAAAAACAGGCCGAGAAAAACCTCGACCTGCCTTGTTTATGGAGTTATCAATCATTTTCAGTGCCTGCAGGGAGACATATTAAGTCTACGGTTATGTTATTTATAATTCCTTGAACGTAGATTTTAATCACCCCGATTACAGAGTTCAAATTTATCGACTCGTATCCATTAATGTCAGCTGACATCTCGATGTCATAACCTGTGATAGCTCCTACATTCGTCATTGTTTCAAGAAGTGGGGTACATCCAATTTCGAATTTATTATACGCTTCTTGATTGTTGTACTGGAATGTAATTGAAAGTCCTACTTTGTACACAAGATTCTTAATAGCATTAACTAAGAATCTAGAAGAAAGGTTTTGTAATGCGTTATAGGTAGCAGGTTGAACTTGAAAAGCCGTACTATTTCCCCATAAACTAATTCCTAAATCAGGAATATTTGCAATTACATTAATAGCAGTACCTTCAATAGATTGCCATTCATCGAGTAACTTCTTAGGAACTACGTAATCAAGCTTGCCGATCTTAATGTCGTGTTTACGTGTTGTCGGCATTGCCCATTCATACTGTAAACTTTGATTTTTAATCATTGAAATTTGAATCATAAGTGCGAAGAATGATGGAGGGCAGATAGCATTTCTTGCTGTTCCTGCGTATTTATATTGACCCCAAGGGGCGAAGATAGCTGAATGTGAAGCGAACAATGCATCATCTACACCTACTGAAGGTGAAATGTATCCTGAAATTTTCTGTGCATATCCTTCTGTTGCAGGGTCACCTGACTCGTTGTATACAGCTGATCTTGGAACTGATCTCGGAATATCTATGAAGGCTGTAAGGCATCTTGCTGTATATGCAATCTCCATCATTTTTGCATGTAGTGGAGAAATTCCGTCAAGTCTTGTGATTTCTTCTCCTGTGAGTGCAGTAACATCTTGATCATCCCAACCTGGCATAATAAGTCTAGAAGATGTATATGCGAGTTTATCTGTTAAGATATCCATTGTGTTGTAAGCTGCATTGTAGAGCCACTCTTTATATCTGATTTTTGATGCTGTTGCAGTGTCTACTCCAGCTGTTCTTACATCATTAAGTGCTGCGAGATACTGCATTGGATCTGAATCTTGAACCCATCCATAACGAGCAGTTGCAAGTGCAATTGCATCAGCCATCATTTCATCTGAAGTTCCATCAGCTGCTCTGTCAGAACCACCTACAAGATCAATGAAAGATTCAACGAATGAAACATCATCAGATGCAATTCCGTTAAGTTCAAGTGTTACGAAGTTTGATTCAATCTCATCGATGTAAAGAAGATTGTCGTTGGAATCATCGATATCAAGTACGAATGTCAGATTTTCAGCTGCAATCTTTGATCCGGATTCATCTGTGATATATACAATCATATTCCAATAGTTTCTATTAAGAACTTTTCTGAATACAACTGTGAGATTATTACCGAATGTTCCAGGATATTTAGCTTTTACTGAAAGAAAACCAGGTGTCTGTGTTTCCGGATCTTCAACAACTTGTGTAAATTTACCAGATGCATGTGTACCTGGGCACAATCTACAAATATCGAGATCATATCCTGCTGTAAGCAATATTATAGCAATCTGATATGAAAAATCTTGTGCAGAACGATAGTTTGCAGCTGGCCCTCTATATGTTGCAACAAATGCTTCAAGACCGGCACGTGTTGCAGGAAAATGATTAAATGTTGTCGCTTCAAGTTCTTCATCGAGCGTCCTTCCAACTGCATTTGGATCTTCAAATGCAGGTCCCCAGCTAGCAGAAATAGGAAGAGCTACAGAACAAAATGAAGTTGTTCCAACATTGTAACCGTAATTTTTGGAAATCTCATTTATTACGATTTGAGCCATGTTGTATTCCTCCTTGAGTGTAATTAAAGATCAACATTCAATTGTCTGAATAAATGATAATAATTACTCTTTGGATGAAGAAGATTTGTTATCATCATTCTTATCAGCTATTTTCTCTTCTGTACGAATTTCAGGGGTGACTGAAATTTTTTCAGGAGATTTCTTTGGTTTTTCTACAGGTGTCATTGGTTGCTTAATGGCACGCTTAAGTTCACTTGCATCAACTACAACCATTTTAATATCATTGATGTATCCAGGTACTTCTTTTACTTCACCTGGCTTGAATGTTATTCCGTAAAAAGTTTTAGCGGAATAAGATATGTTTTTATACAGCATATTTGTGCCACCTCTTTCATGATTATTTAAGGTTCAATTTCACTATTTTGCCTTTACTTCGCCAGCAAGCCTGATCATGTGTTTAGGAACATATTTAAGCATTACACAACCTTGGCAAGTAAGCGGTATTATAGTTTCATAGAGCTTTCCTTCTTTAATATAACTTCCTGAGCTACTTTCTCGTTGAAATTCTGTTCCAGGAGGTATAGCTACACCAAATCTTAATTTTGTTTGACCTTCATAAGGCTTCTGAATAGTTAAAAAATACATTTCCATATATCTGAATGTAATTTCTCTAACTAATTCATCCATATCAGCTGTATTTGTTGTGAATATATGCAACCCATACTTAAGTTGTACAGGAATTGCCCTTTCAAGATATACATTGTTAGTTTCTGGGTCTATTATTTCAGCATGTCCTGCATGTATTCTAGTAAAATTGGATAAAGTTGAATCAATTGTAGTATTTCCATCTCGCACTAAGCATAAAAATGGAAATTGTATGTGGTCATCTTCTAGTTGTGCAAGTAAGCCGAGAATTTCATCAGATTCCATAACTTTTACATTACCATTTATGTTACCTGATTTGCTTATTGCACCTTGGAGGTCTTCTGCTATGGCATCATCATATAAATATAACATCATTTACCTCCTTTATCTTCTTTTGTCTTGTGATATTCTCCTCTGTAATCAGTATCAGAAACTAAAAAATGATTAGAAGAACTAAAATCTTTTTTAAGTTCTGTTTTAGTTCTTCCTACAATGTTATTATCATATACAGGAACAACTTGGCATACAAGATGATCAGGTGCAACAAGATTATACGATATTTCAGTTACTCTAAATATCCTTTCAGGAATTTCTGCATACTGTCCTGATATTCTAAAAATACTATCTTTTTGCACATGTGGAAGATGAAAACTGCAATGTATCAAAAATGGCAGATTTTTGTTATTTTCTACAACCCATCCATATCTTTTAAATGTACTTACCTTTGGATCATCTTCAAAAAAGATGTGTGTAGGAATAGGTTCTGAATAGCTGTCAATTACAGGTTCACCTTGTGTGTTAGAATCAGGTAAGTTAGGATATTGATACTGACATGGAGCACCTTGCAACTCTAATGCTTCATCATATCTAAGCCGATTAAGTTTAATGTCAGGTGCAATTAAGTTATTAAGACTCATCTATATCAACCTCCAGAATTATCATCTACTACAGTTGAGTCATAGGGAGTGAGATCTGTATTATATTCAGGAGATGTATACGGCATATTTGGATCTATTCTTGTATCTCCTTGCCAAACTTCAAAATCTTCTATGTCACTATTTTCTGATAAGATATCATCTATGTTGTAGATAGCATCAATCCATCTCCATTTTAATTTCATCTCATCTTTATCTTGCATGTTGTAGATATAACCATCAGCACACCTTTGATAGAACTTTTTTGCTGTGATTTGACATCCAAAAGTAAGTTTATCTACATTATGTTCGGACTTAATAGCTAAAGGTAATGTTTTAGCTGAAAGTGTCCCATCTAATTCTCTGAACATCACTACCATTCTAGTGATCTTATCATATCCAAGAGACTTCAACTTCATTAAAAATTCAAGGGTCGGTGTGTCAAGCGATAGTTTTTCTACATATGTTATGTCAAATCCAAATTTCTTTAATTGCACAAGTATCTCATTAGTAGACATCCAAGGAATAATATCACCTTCCTTAGTTGTATCTGTTACAAGATCACCTTGCCCTTCAATCATAGCTGCAAATAATGTACCATAGTTAATGTGTCTAACTTTTATAAGTAGCCCTTTGATTGAATTGCTGTTAAATAACTCAGTAACAGTTATTTTAAGTTTTCGGCTATTATTAGAAAGGCATTTAACTGCCTGAGGCCATCGGCATATCTTGTATCTCAGGGGAAGACTCATTTTTAGCCTCCTTTCGATGTATTTCTTCATCGTAACTTCTTAATTCAAGTTGGAATGCAATTAAGTTATCTGTAGATGTATCGGGATATTCTGAAAAATATTTAGCAATAAGATCTAATTTGAGTTTAAAATATAGTATCTTATTTTCTGTTTCTGTAATTTCTGGATGCTTCTCTCTGAATATGAAATATCGAGTTACTACAGAACTGAATGCTTTATGCACCGCTGCATCTTGCTTAGAAAGATCTGCTCTGAGAATTGATTTGTAGTTAGTCTGATTATATGCTTTTAATTCTTTTAGAAAAAGTTCGGTTAGCTCTTTACTCGTACGCATTCTCTTCACCTCCTTGTTCTAAGTTCATTGTCCAATTATTAACCTGTGAACCTATATCAGGAAGTGCTTCAGTAAGAATTTCAACAAGTGCTTCTTTGTAAGGGTTGTCATCTTCAATTCCAAGTGATTTAAGCAACTCTACAACAGATGTTGCTTGTGCAAGGGCACCATCTCTCTTTTCAGATAGAACTGTGCTCATCTGTGTGATAATAGGATTCATGTGAAGCTGGAATCTGTCAACAAAACCTGAAAGGTTATGGGCTATAAAATATTTATTGAAAGCTGATGTCCATCCTGACATATAAGCTGTTTCAATTCTTTGAAGTGAATTAGCATAAAGTGCAGATCTCTGCGACATGACAGCTCCCGCACCTCCTAAACCTTCAGCTGAAGAGAAGTTCATTGCTTCTTTTGGAATACCTAGAACAGATAGTTTCTTATTCTGATAGTAGTCAAGCAATACATTGTCTGCATCTTTTGATTCTGCCATGTTAAGATCGGTAATAGAAACTGGATCTTGCCCATTAATCTTAGGAAGATAAATAAGATTGTTAGGACTTTGTGGATTAACAAAACTCTGAACATCGCCTGTAGATGTATTGATTGAAAGTTGCTGTTCAATCATATCTTTCATTTGCTGCAATGTCGCTCTGATTTCTTCTTCTTCAGCATTACCACATTCTACATTTATGAATCTAACAATACGATTAAGAGAAGACAAGAGAAGCGCATCTTCAAATAAGCTTAATGTTTGTGTAGGTTGAGTTGCTGCAGCCATAAGAGGTGTTCCGAATTGTATGTCATATGTTACAGTTTCTCCATTACCATTAGTACCCTCAAGTGTATAATCACCTAATAAACCGCCCAATGTAAAATGTATTATATCCTCTTCTTGATACTGTATTGCTGTAGAAACTTGTTCATCTGGCTGATAAGCGTAACCTTGTGGCTTACCTTTGTACCACAGATGTACAACATTTTCTGGAGGTATTTTATAAGAAGTCACAATTTCATAACTATCATTAGGAATAGTATTGTTGTCTAAAGACACTAAGTGCCTTGTAGTACCTGTTTCTTCTCTATACATATTACTGCTGGGCAGATAAAGATTACCCATAGTAGCAAGCTCTAAAATGTGATCTCGAGCGTATGTATTTATCTGCCATTCTTTAAATTTAGCATTTACAATATCAGCAGCATCTTGGTCTTTTTCTTCCAATCCTGTTGCCCAGATGATTTGTCCTGATGTATTAGGAGTAGTTGCATCTGTTGCATAATATGACAACGCTGTAGATATCTGTGAATCTTGTGCAAGTGCACGCATTGTATCTATTTGTGTACGAATTGTAGATAAACTGGTTTCTCCACGTAAATCCGAAATCTTGTAAAATGAACCTGTTACTATTCTTCTAAGTAATGAATTGTAATAATCATCTCTTTTTCGTACTTTCTGCTGCTTTCCGAGTAATTTGTCTAACCAGTTTGCCATGAGATTGTCCTCCTATCCTATAGAAGGTTCGCTGCTAAATCTTGATCTATTCCATAGGTTGCGAAAAATGTATCTTCTTCAACTATAGGAATGTTGGCAAATTTAGCAGATTTAATAACTTGACCCGATATGTTTTCATTTGTACTGCCTGTTATTACACATGTTACTTTAACAGATCTATTAGATAATTCGATATCAGGTAAAACAGTTGCATCATAACTTTCGAGAATACTTGCTATTTCTTTATAAGAACCACGTTTGAATTTACCTGTTAATACAAATGCGTTACTTCTGAATATAGGAGCACCTTCAAATTTCTTAGTACGTTCTGTTATGTTTACAACTCCTAACAGTGTTGTTACTGAAGAGAAATTATAAGGCACAGCTATCCACTGTGCAAATCTTCTTGCATCTGGTGAATTCATATTTAATTCTGTAAGAATTCTGTTCGGATTAGTTAAGTAATAAAGCAATGAATCTGGTGAATTGTTGCAGCTATTTGCAAGTTTTTCAAAGAATGTCATGTCAGGTACAACTTCTATTGGAGTAATTGCTGCAACTGTTTCAGCTAACGTAGCTGTAATCTTCATGTCTTTGAAGTTATCTACAGATGTTAATATATCTGTTAAACACAAGATGTCTTTATTTTCTACAAGTTTAGCGTACTGTTCATATGTAAGTTCAGGTAAATTCAATCGACTTAACATTTTGCATGAATCTGGATATAATCTAGACAGACAATTTGGATCACTACACTGACATGGACCTGCAGTAGGAACCATAACATTAGCATGACATACAGGGCACATGTAAGTAGCTGTTCGACTTTCTAAATGATCTGTTATTCCTGTAATGATGTCAATATTACCTTCTTCATCATATCCATAGAGTATTCTAACATTTGGGGCAGCGTCACAGAAGTTGTTGCAAGCATCTGAATAATGAACTGTTACAATTTTGCCAGTGTCTAGTGTTAGTAGTCCTTTAACATATCCATCAGAAGTCAATTTCATCTCACAGTTTACTACTTTACTGTAATAAAGATTAGCTAGTTTGTAATCAACTTCATCTATACCATGGAATATGTAAAAAGATGCAATAAATTTAGGATTGAAAGATGCATTGAAAGTTGAAAACATCATATCAAGAGTTTCTTGCTTCATTTCAAGTGGTACTACAATACCAGGAAGCACTTTAAATCCGTTACCCATTAACCAGTTTCTTATAGTAAGCGGACCTTTGAACGAAGCAGCAAGACTTTTAACAGTAGCTGCATAGAAAGTAAATGGAGTTCCGTTAAGCAACATCTCTAAAAACTCATCATTTGCACAATATGCGATGTTACCATATGACTTAACAGGTAACGCCTGTGTAAAGAATGTTCCTTCAACCCATGTAGTTCCGTCTTTAAGATTAATAGTAGTAGGAACTAACTGATAAATACGATTTAAAGCATCGCTTCCTAATGCACGTGAAAATAGCATCTTATCTCCATCAGGTTCGAGTAACATGACTTTCTGAAGCAATCCATTCCTATTGTACTGAAGCAGTGCTTGCAAGCCAATAGGTGCAACTTCTACATATGACCCCGACTTGCAAAAAGTTTTTGCAAACATCATAAATACTTTTCTCCTTTATTTGATTATTATATTAAAGTTTTAATCCTTTAATGTTTTAATTAAGTAAATTATTTTCTTATTCCAGCAAACATTGCACCAATTCCTTTATTAGACATAGAATTATTAGGAACAGTATATCTAGAAGATTTAAGAGGATTAGATCTTCCTGTGTTAACAGCAGCAGCAACAGCTACAACAGATTTTGCAGGTGGACGTGCAGTTACTTGTTCTGTTATTAGTGTCCAAACCGAACCAACAACTGCGTCTGCTAAATCACCGTGGCCTCCATCTGCATCTATTGGATGTGAAATTGTATTGCCTATTCTTTCGATTGCTATCAATTCATCTTCTTGCAATTGACATTTTACTAATTCAATTCTCTGATCTATTAACATATTCTTGAAACCGATGAAAGGTTCCATTGATTTACTTATGGATATCTTTGCTGTTTCAAAATTTTGCTGTTCTAAAGATTCTCGCAAGAAATCTGACTGAAAACTATCAGTTGATATTGTTCCAATATTAAAATGATTTTGTCTTAACCATACAATGAAATTAATAACTTTTTGAAATGATTGTCGGCCTCCTCTAGGAGCTTGTATGCCTACAGAAAATATCTGTTTAGCAAAAGGCATCATTATTTTCTTACCTTCATCGTTTTCAATAAGTTTATTACCTGCAATACAACTTCCTGAAATACCTGTTCTATTTTCTGTTTCACCTAAGTCGATATGAATATTTATTCTTTGGTGAATAAGTTCTCTAGGAACATCTGCAATATGAAAGAAATCAGATATTTCTAAATCATCATCTTTTCCGATTATAAGCACATCTTCATAGAATGGATTGACTCTATCTTGTGAAATACAAGGTGTAAGAGATTCTTGTGTAATGAAACCCATTGCACCTGCAACAGAAATGCCTGCTATATCTCTAAGTGATATATCATAATCTGCAAGGAAATTTTTACGAAGTTCAGCCGGAGCTTCAATTACTTTGTACCCTTGTAATTCATATTCTTTTCTGTGGGCTTCATCATCATTTTCTTCAGGAATAACAAAGCCTTTCTTATATCTATCTCCTACTGTAAAATGAAAAACTTTATCAGAAAACATTTCTTTAGGTAATACTTCCCATTGTGGCTGGTCAACTAAATAAAGATGTTCGTTACCTGAACTAAGCTGCTTTTCAATGTGATCTGATAAGAAGTCATCATCTTGATTTTTAGAAGAAGATGCAATCAATTTTCCATAGACCTCACCATTCAACCTGAATGTACCTGAAATACGAGCATTAACTGTATCATACAACTTTTTCATGTGCGCTTTTGCTACATTGATATCCTTGACACCCGCCTTAGAGAACGAGACTTCATCTAAAAGTGAACAATTATGGCTTACTATGTAATGATTTCCACAACGAACAATGAAATTATGGTAAGGAGTTACATTGATTACATCATAAACGGGGATAGGATCTGCATGGTATATCTTTTCTATTTTACAGGGTTTCATTTAGTGACCTCTCTACAAGATATATTCCAATATACACCTTATTAGAAGGTGTTGTATGCTTGTATACAAGATAAGGCATCTACATTATTACCTCCGCAATATCATCATCTTCTGTTATATCTTTTAACATCTTGTATGAACCATCAGTTAACATTATTCGATGTTCTGGTGTCCCTTCAATATATTCGCTTTCTGATAAGTAAATACGAATTGTTTCATTTGTATAGTTAGTTAACTTAACCATAGCATCACATGTTATAACGAATCCATCAGGTGTAATTTCAGCTACACTAACAGATTTATTACATGCTTCTTCTAATGCAATATATCCTGAAGCTGTTAATATTTTAGTTGACCCTGTCAAACAAAATATTTGTTTTCCAAGAAACATAGAAGCATCACTACCTGCAATTATTTCTATATTATCACCTTCGGGAATGTAATAAAAATTTCTATCGCTACGAGATAGTGTGCCTCTGTTCATAAACCACGGCGTAGCTTTTAAAGTATCCTGATATTCTCTATAAGCAACGCCATAAGAGAGTTTTTCATTCAGGTTAGCAAATGCAATTGTAAATTTGGAAATTGCTTTCTTATGAAAATATGCATGAGGATCTTTATATATCATAAGTCGATACAACATATACGCCATAATAGTTACTGCAGTTGAACTTTTGCCTATTCTCGTAGCGCCAGAAAGAATTATTTCATTATATTTATTGCCTTCTGAAAATAAGTCATGTAACATATTTTTCCAAAACGGATATACAGTTTCTCCGCAATTTGTAGTACTTCCTAAATAGTATGGATCACATATAAATTGATCTATAGAAACTGGAACTTCTTTGAAGTCTTGTAAAAATATGCATTCAAGAGTTTCAGAATATCCTTTGAGTGCAACTTCTTCTAATATTTTTGTAAGCATGAGTTGCTCCTGTACAGAACAACTTGCATATACACTCTGTATTCTTCTAAGCACATCTTCATAATCAGGTTCTTTCATCTATTTTCTTTACCTTCAATCATAATAATAGACGCTAGGACTAAAATCGCTAGCGTCTTTTTATACACATTATTATATGAATTTGCATTCAATGTATACAAGTAAGACAACGCTCATGTGACAGTTTCTAACGGTTTTAGAACTTGAGGTCATTCTTAAGTTGTATACATATTGAAGGTTAGACTGAATACTTGCTTACAATGTCATCTAGCATGTTGTAAACATCTGCCCTTCTTACAAGCCCATTTCGTGACAATCCTTCTGCAAGGAATAATTGATAGTCCTCAATAGCATGCAGTATGTCATCATTTGTAACAGGTATAGGAATCAGATCTTCATATTCGTCCTCAACAGTGATTCTGTAATTATCTAGTACATCATTATGACAAGCAAGACATTCAAGTATGACATGCTGTTGTGGCCATTTGTTTGTAGATTTAACTTTATCTACATCATGTATGAAACTAAATATCTCTTGCTTCCAATGATTGTAATCTCTGCTTCTTGGAAATAACAGCAGTTTAATGATATGATGATCCACCTGATAACTTGCATCTGCAATGAAGTTTTTAATATCTTTTAATGTTGTAGACATTGCTCGGACATACTTATACATTCTCAATCTTCCTTTCTCGAAATGTAATAACGATATTATCGAGCATTTCTATATTGTATCTTTTTTAGTGCCCACTCTTCTAATTCTCTGACGTTATCAAATACATTAGAAAATGTAGTTTGAATAGAACGAGCCCATGCACGATAATTGTGCCAATCTGAAGTTGAATCTGAATCTAGTGCAGCTTGTCGTTTCATAACAACCCGGCGTGCGAGTTGACTTTTCTTGCCTTCCCATTCAGTTCCAGCAGTCCAATCAATCAGTTCAGGATTGATACTAGATATAATCATACGTTTCATTGTAGCTCTCCTCATTTCAGCATGCTGAAAATTTATTGCAAATAGCAGTTACATGAATTCTTCTGGATCATGCCATTCATTCAATACATTTGCTAGATATGCTTCATCAGCAAAGTCAGAAACATCTCCGCTTCGCCATTTAACTATAATTCTTGTGTTGTACTTATTTGTATAATCATCCCATTCTCTGTTGCCTCTATATATGTCCACTACATAGGGTCTATAAGCAAGGGGGACACAAGCTAGCAGCTTGGAATCTATATTGGCTGCTGTCTTGATAGGATGTATCATCTTCTTTTATCTCCTTAACACTAGCTTCTTTTTCAGGCTGTACATTTTTCTGAAGTGCTTGTAGAACCTGTTGTGCGCTAGTACGTAATTTCTCTCTTGAATCTTTGTCGAGTATCATTGCATCTGATTCGACTACATTTGCTTCTGGAGCAATTTCTGTAAAATTAAGTGCTTCAAAATTGAGATAAGGTTCAAGCAGCTTGTGTGATTGAATCATATTTTCTTGAAGTCTTGTTTGTAATGTAATAAGTGTTCTCCATGTTTCTGGATCATCTGGATCACTATTGTCAATTTGTGCATCAATTGACTGATAGAGTTTATCTTCTAATTTGTCCATCATTTCTGTATATCTAACGATTCTTGTAACTTGATGATAGACTCTAAGCACTGTAATATTTTGCAATGCTTTTCTTGCAGCTCCTGGATCAGAACGATTGAATGCTAAAAGTGTATTTCGCATATCATCTGTATCGTTCCTTTGACTTAACATTAATTCTATACCTGAGCTAAAGGTTTTAGCTTCTTCCATGTATTAACCACCTTTCATGTTACATTTCTGAAGCTATACAAGGTGTATAATTACTTGAATGAAATGATATCTTTTAATTCATATTCGCCTAAATCAGCTGCTTCAAAGCACCATCCGTTTGAATGAAAGCTAGATTCAGTTGCTACAGCTGATATCATATCACCATCCTCTAAGGTCAACATATACTCTTTTCCAAATCTAACACTTGCAGGTTTCTTACACATAACTCGTCTCCTTCTTAATTATCTGATTATTTGATACATTCATATTATATAATAGCATAGTATAAAAGTCAATAACAAAATAAAAAGAGATTAGCTAAAAAGCTAATCTCTGCTGTTTAGTTCAGTTATATCATTCCCAAACAAATACTCCGTTAAGACTTTCAAGCGAATCTATTATAACATCTTGGCCAGAACAGCTTTTATTTACTACTGTGAAAAAATAGATCCATTCAGCAGCTTCTTCTACTGTTGTCCACTGCTTAAGTGGAGTGAGTTCCATGACTTGATTCCATAAATTCTGATCTTCCATTACAGGACGATTGCTTTCTGTAAGCACTCCGCCAAAAGATAAACTGTTACAAGTTGCTTTATATTTAGCAATATCTTTTGCAACCCATTTGGTGTATGCAATGACTCCACCTTTAGATGCAACATACTGTGGAAATTCAGTACCCATTGAAGCTGAAACAGATGCTTGGTTAAGCACTGAATGTATTGCTGGATTATTAAGAGCATATTTTTCTACACAATTCATAGTGCCTATGAGATTTATATCAATATCTTTTGATGTCCCTTGTACTCCAGCACTATTTATTAATATATTTACATCTCCCATTTCAGGAAGACTGTCTTTGTCAGATACATCAGCTATAACATGAGTGTAGCGTTCAGATGCCCCTGGAAATACAGACACTCTAGCAGATATTGGCATGATGTCAATACCTATTACATCATAATCCTGCTCCAAGAGAAATTTAAGCACAGCTCCTTCTCCCATTCCTGAAGATGCTCCAGTAATTACAACTTTGGATCTATTTAACATATTATACCTCTCTAAATTAGCAACGTCTCAACTTATTGTTGTCATCATAGATGTAAGTAACTTTTGCTCCGCTAGATGAAACTGAACCTCTTACTCCTGTTTTTGCAAATATTTCATCATTGAATCTATTTGCCTCATCATCTGTGCTGAAAACATACGTTGGACGTCTAAATCCTAAATCAATTTTAACACTCATTCTTTCCTTTTATTCTCCTTATTGTCTACCATATTATCTGCAAGCAAATTTATTCTTGTATCACAATCGTCGTCATCGTAGGATTCATATCTATTTGGAACATCATCTACAACACTTAATATGAATCTAGCCGCATTTCTGTAAGATTTGTCTGCAATATCATTTCTTTTGTACATCTGGAAAATAGCTTCAACTGCAGTTGCTACTTTGTTAGTTTCTTCATTTGTAAGATGCGCAATAGCAACTCTAATAGCACTTTCTAGATCTTCTCTTATACTGCTGATATCTCCTGATAACTTATTTTCGATAATTACTCTTCTAAGAAAATTGATTGCATGTTCTTTATCCATGTTACTAATATTAGTCATATAAATACCCTCCTATCAAATATAATAGAATTTACATTTATATAAGGAAGTTTTATTCTAACGGTTGCAGATATTCAGGAGATACGCTGAATAATTCATGATATGCAGAATGTTTAACAGAAACATTCTTGCGTCCTTTCTTTACTACTTTGAGCTTAGCTCCAATAAGATAGCTAGGACTGATGTATTTCTTTCCGATGTATTCCTGTCCTATTTGAATATCAGCAAGTTGTAATACATTTTCGTTCATATCTTTGCTCCTTTATGTTAACGATTTTCTTATTTATAAAAAAATATTTATCAGATTCTGATGCATCTTTATATTAGTCTAGCACTTCGGCAACCATTCTTAGATGACTAGCAACAGTAGGATTAATACACATTCTATCATTGTTTTCACATGACGAACGCACTGACATCTTATTAATCCTCATCAACTTCTTTAATGAAAGATTTCCAAATATTCATAGTAATTCTGATGAAACCAATACATGCAAAAACTACAATAAGAATAGGATAGAACAAGAGTACTGCAAGCAATTTTTGGCCTATATCATTACGTTTGTAACAGAACGTATCAAACACCATTGTACACACGAAACCTAAAGCCACATATATAAGAAAAATTACAATAGCCATCTCCGTAGTATTCATTACTTTCTCCAATCTTCTTTGTCAGATAGACCAATTATTATGTTTGCATCATTGAAACCTGCTTCTATAAGACTATGCAAAGCTAAATAGACATCAGATTCTCTATAACCTTTATCATGCAATTCTAAAATAGTATCAGCTATACCCTTTACAGCTTTATTATAATCAAACTCATTATATAATATATCTTCATAAGTAAGTTCCTCTTTGCTAATGGGTCCAGATTTTTCTGATTTATGAATCATCGCTTTTACATGTTCAGGAATCTGAACATCTGTTGCATAACCTCCATGTACTATTTCAATATTTTCCATACTACATTTATTCATTGTCTTCCTCTTTCGTTTACATAATCATACTGTTTTAGCAGTTCAGATATAGGTGTATATAGCATTGAATACACCTTGTCTACATCTGTAGTTGTACTTGTGTTGCTGCCCTGCCCGCAGTAATAGCACATAGGTGTAATAGGCGAATAAACTCTTTTGCAAATAGGACATTGCCATCCTTGTTGAACTAAAATTTCATCTTGCATAATGATTGCATCCTTTCCATAATGAATTGTGTTACAATTTCAATCTAGCTGATTCTACATCATTTATCGTTATCATCCAATTGCTTTTTTAGTTTTTTATAGTACTTTAACAAGCCGTGAGCAAAAAATCCACCACCTCTAAGCGAAGCGTAGGTGGTGGGATGAATTGCGGATTACACGGCGTGTTAAAACAATTACATACTCCTAGTATTATTAAGCATATTAACAATATTCCACCATAGCAAAACATCTTACAATCAAAATCATTCATTATTCTGCTCCTGCATAGAGTTATACTTTTTTCCAATTTCATTTATCATAAAAACACCAATAGCTACAATACTTTTTTACTTAATCGTTATCGGGAATAAATTCAATATGTATAGACTTAATCTGTCCATCTTTTTGTCTATATACACGAATATCATCTACCGATATAAGATTTATTCCAAGTTCATTAGGAATAAACCTCATTACAATTTTTTCTGCCTTTTCATCATCTATCGCTTCTAATTCTTTAAATCTTTCATCTGTCATGTTTATTTCTCCTTCTAATATTCACCTTGAAATTATCATGCTACTATGCTATATTTATATTGCTTTTTCACTATACAACAAGTGTGTCGATGGTTTCAATTTCATCGTACCTTGTTGTATTTTTTTTACAAATTATCAATAATGTAAATTTCCTTATTTCCCCTGTTCTGTTAATGTCTGTCCTGTCTTAATTACATATCCTATTGTACCACATTTACATTCCAAATCTTTCAATAAAACACTCTCTGGATAAACCCCTATCCATCTACTATGACATTTAAGACAAATAAGTTCTGATACTTCGTGTGGTAAATTATCTTCAATACTTTGTATCTTTGACATCTTTACTCTCCTTAATCTCTGCTAAAGGGCAATCGTGCAACTACTTGGTGCTTCATAAGGACTAAATTTACTTTCCACTAAAAAATCAATAGCTTCATCAATCGTCATTCCCATTGTCTACCACCTCTAATATCTTCTCTATATTTTCGTTTGTAACCTTATCTCTGACATTTTCTCTATAATGCGCTATAATCTGCTCTATCTTCTCGTATTTGTGGATTATAACCAAGGCTTCACTCAATGCTTTAATCTTGTTATCACTTCCTATTTCGGGGAAATCTTTTAGATTACTCCGCATTATTGATAGCCACATAATTATTTCTCTAATTATCATTCAATCGCTCCTGTCTGCATTTCTAATTCTTTTAATATTTGATTCATTTCGTTGTCAGTATATGATATTTGCCAATGATGTTGCACTTTTCTAATATGCTTTATTTGCTCTCTGTCAAACAGATATATATGGTCAAATACAGCTCTTGCTCTTGCTGACCTGTCGGGATGTGCTGACCCTGCATAATAACATTGGCAATCATCAAACAAATACTCACAGATTGGACATCTGCCTTTTAAATTATCCTTTCTCATTTATATCACCTCTTTCTTTACGATTGCTGAATACGGAAACTGTCTACCATCAAAAAGAACAACACATTTTTCTTTAAACTCTTTTACTCGGTATCTGCGTAATTCTTTTTCGGGCTGATTGTTCATTTCTCTAGCATAAGGGTTTTTTTACCCATATCCATACATAATGCTTTTCTTTATTTGTCATTCCATCTTCCTCCCACAGTTAGGACAATAATTGTAATAAACTCTGTGAAAATATTTGCTGTCTATGCCACAATCACACTCAGAACACCAAAAATAACTTCCTAATCCACTCGGTCTTAGATTATTCATTTCACAATGTTCTCTATGACTTATCCAATGCCCTGTCTTTGACTTTTGCTCTAATGCTTTGATTGCATCTGCTACCAATGCCATATTAACATCGCTTTTTACTGATTGTGCAATAAATTCTATTGCTTCTTCTCTTGTCATTCCTTATCCTCTCTGTTATCCGAACCACAATTAGGGCAATAATTAGTAGTATTCCATGGTTGTACTTCATATCCACATTTATCACATTTACACTTTATCCAATGTCCTTTTCTTGGCTCTTGTGGTGTTACTGAGGGTAATTCTCGAATTATATCTTGTACTACTTCTGCCAAGATATACATTCTTCCATCTTTCAGCTTTACTCGCATTTGCTCTATAACTGCGTCAACATCTGCTCTTGATACAAGATCAACTCCTAAATTATTCTTAGTAGTTAGCTCTTGCTCTAATGCTTTGTCTGATACTGTCGCACCTTATGTAAGTGCTGTGATAATATAATTCGCAAAGGCAGATTCAAAAGCCTTTTCTATCTCTTTTACTGCTTCTTCTCTTGTCATTCCTCTTTCCCTTTTAGCTTGTTTATTTTCTGTTGGATAAGTTCATTGACTTTCTTCTTGCGAATATAATCAGTTGAAAAAGTTGGCATACCATTTCCGTCATATCCTGCCCTAGAATCTAATTCCTCAATCTCCAACTGTATCTCTGTAAGCATAGCTACCATATTATCTTTAGTGAATATTTCTTCTTCCTCATACATTAAATCGTATTTAAGGTCTGTTTTGAGTGAGGATATAGCAAAATCTAAAGCATTTAATTTTCTTCTAGGTTCTTCTCCATCGTATATTGGGTTACTAACTCGTTTTTGATACTCACTTTTCAGTTCCTCTAACTGTTCTATAACCTTCTGTCTTGTTTCACTCTCATTCATTTTTCAATACCTCTTGTCGTAAATAGTTATCCACATTGTCTGCATGATACATTTTGCGATATGCTTTTAACTCTTTTAACCATTCCGCAAGTTGTCTAAACTCTAAACAGCCTTGTAGATTGCCATGAGTACGTTCATACTCGGCATTATTTTTGTATCTTGTTATAGCTTCATCAAGCTTCATTCCCATTTATAATCTCCCTAATCTGAATCAATCTTGCACCACTGATTGCAAAGTTCTCTGTATCAATAGCTATATCTACTTGTTCTTTTATCCTCCGATACTTGTGCATGGTATCTATTGCTACGTCTATTGATTCTGCTGTGTAAAGCACTCCTTTTTTGGTACTAAAAGGAAATACGCCACTATCTCTTAAATACTCTAAAGTTTGAATAGATTCAGCAATCTTCATTCCCATCTTCTAATCCTCCTTAATGGCTTTATTTCTTTCTTGAAACGTTTTGAGTATTTGCTTAGTATTTCGGCTAAAGCTATTTCATTTACTTGTGTCTGTCCTAACGGGTCTACAACATACCAGTCCTCTCCTAAAAGATAATCTATTGCAAATTTTCTAAATTCCGCATCTGTAATTCCTACTCCAAACATATTATCTTTATCTTCTCGGTTATCGTACTTTTTCTTCATGTACTCAGTTATCTTCATTCCCAATCTTCTTCATGCTCCTGTTCTGTCATTTCTCCATCTATTGTTTCTGTTCTATATTTCCAACCGCTTAGATAAGGTTCAATAGTAAATTTCTTACCACAACTATCACAAGTTACTGTCTGTACTTCGCCCTCTTCATAACAATCTACACATTTATCACCTATTATTGTTTCCTCATAGGTTGGAGTATATTTTTCTCTACAATAAGGACATATTATTTCTCTATCATCTTCTTCGTTCCAATATGAATCACTCGATATTCCCATTGTCTACCTCACTTTCTTTTGGTGTCCAACATTTATGCTCATGACATATATCGCATACTCCATGATGTGAGTTTTGATTTCTACAATTATCACAAGTTTTACTATCAATGATAATACCATTACTAACCACTTTAACTAACCTTTCAAAAAGGTTCAAAGTAACCTTATTTTCTTTACAACATTTGTAATCAAAGTCTTTTATATTAATTATTAGTTTCATCTTTTCCTTATCTGCCAATATTTATTCTCCTTTATAAATAAGTGGTTTCCCATCAGTATCTAACAATACAGTAAGATTTCCAGCATTATAAGCACCACTAGACCTCCAATATTGTACGCCAGTTCTAGAGTCATAAACTATATCGCCACAATATTCTTCGCTGACCTTAATAAAATAAGTATTATAAGAATCTTGTTCTTTCTTGGCTTCATTTTGAATAGTTCTTTGACCACAGCCTGATAAAATAGTAGTTAATAATATAATCATAATTAATGCTTTATTTTTCATCTTATTCCTCACTTTCTGCCTTAATGTTATTAAGTTGTTCTCGTAAGTGATTTATATCTTCTTCAAGTCTATTTAAATATGCATTACAGGTATTTAGATATGCATTTATTCCTTCTTTGTACCCTTCTCCATATCCTTCTCTATAAGACTTATCTTTTATATATTTTTCTCGGTTCATGTTTTATCACTTTCTGCCTTTCGTTTTTTTCATCCACTCATTAAGTTCATTTCTACATTCAGCACATACATCCCATACTTTTCCATAACTTGATATACAAAATTTATAGTCTTCAATTCGTTTTACATATATTTCTAAAGGCATATCTTTTCCACATATATCACATGTTGTTTTTGTCATACTTTATCCTCACTTTTCTGCCTTGTACTTGTCGGTAATGGCTAACACATCATCAACCGCACACTTATATTCAAACATATCATCAAAACAAGGTGGAGCATTCTTTAATGCTTCTATCTCGGCTCTTATCTTGTCAAGCATAGGCTCTTGCTCTAGTGCTTCGATTATTTCGTCTGTATATTCAGAATTGCCATATGCTTCTTTAACTGCTTCTTTTGCTTCTTCTCTTGTCATTTCTCTACCTCTCATGATATCCAATTTTCACAATTATAACTTTCGTTATTACCTTCTATTAGTGTTCCTTCGCGTGTTCATATTCTCATATCTGCGCCACAGTTAGGACAAAACTTTGCGTCCATATCCTTTTGCCATTTCCAATCGACAATATATGCAGGAACATCACATCCACATTCAGAACAATGCCCATCAATCCAATGCCCTTTTGGTCTTATTGGTGTTACTGATGGCAATGCTTTAACTCTATCTTGTGTTTCCAATGCTCCTGTTTCTGCGGTTATTTCAAGAACCGCTTTTCTTGATATACAATCAACTCCTATATCATTCTTAGTGGTTGACTCTTTATATTCTGCATTAAGCCATTCTTCCATACAATCTATCCTATCTATGTGAGCAGATTTAAGTGCCAGTATTTGTGGTTCTATTGCGCTACTCCATTTGATATCTTTTCCAAACACATCTTTGAACTTTTCTCTGTTGGTCATTTTTCTACCTCTTTCAACTTATCTATTTTCTGTTCAAGCCTATCTAAACGATTAGCAACAATAAAATGCTGTACTGTAGTAATCAAAGCTAATCCTATAAAGGCAGTAAGTACTTCACTCATTGTTATTACCTCTTAAAGCATTAATTTTATCTCTTATAAGTCTCTGTACCTTTGCAACTTCAAGATTATAAGCAGCTGATTCGTCTATCTGTAAATCCAAGTCCTCTAGTATAGCAACCATATCAGCCTTTAAACGTGTTTCATCTTGTTTCATACTCTGTAATTCATTTTGCATTTTTATCTTTTCTAAAAATGAAGCTGTATCATCACATAAAAAAAGATACATTGATATTAAAAGTTGGAGTGAACTCTCTACGATGTTCCGTCGCACATTTCTTTAATGCATTTATGTATTTCTGGTAATCTTCATTCATCGGCTAATACCTCACTTATTTTAGTTATTGCTTCTTTATCAGAAATGTTATGTCCTGGATGATAATAAATTACAGAACCTATTATTTCAGATATTTTCTGCAATTTGTCTGTACAAGCAGCTACTCCTTGATAGTAACCACACTGTTTAGCAGCAGCTAGATTAGATGATTGTTGAACAGCTGTGTCCCAAACTTTAGTTACATCTACTCCGTAGTTTTGAAAATTATTAGCATACAGATAAGCTAGTTGAACTAAATGAGCAGGTTTCTCAGACAACTCATCTAAAATAGCTTGCTTATAATCTTCACATGAATCTTCTATCACATCACCATAGAAAGTATTGAAAAGATCAGTGCTTATTACTGCAGCATAGATCTGCCCTGTTGTTTCATCTAAGTAAATAGGGGAAGTTGAATGCGCTAGAATAGAGGCATCAGATGTTCCTATGTGATCTTTTGAACATCCTGTCATCTTTTCAAACTTGTCAAAATTAAGTATTACTCTTTTCATTAGTTCTCCTTATCTGTATATATTATACAAGTATATTATATAATAAAATAATATAGAAGTCAATAGAAACTTAGATCCTTTTAAGTTCACCTAATTTAGCAAGAAAGATAAGTTTAAGATTCTGAGTCAGAGTTCCATTGTAACCTGATATTCCATTAGCTTCTGCAATAGGACGTCTGTTATCTTTATTACCTATATATTCAGGTTCAACATTTATAGCTGTAAACACCTGATCTATCTTCATGCTGAATCCATTATATTTAGGATAGAATTTTCTATCATGCAATTTCTGCATTACAATTTGCTGTATTGTAATTGCTGAATAACCTGCAGCAGTTAATCTGTTTAATCTCATCTGTCCATTGCCCCATTTACCTAAAAGTATTTCATCGGCTATAGTTTCATTAGACTTATTAAGATCATCTATATCAATATTCAAATCAACAGGTCCTCTTATTCCTGGTATAGTTCCTTTAGAAGAGTATTGCCACATTCTGAATTCGTTTCCAGGAAACAATACAGGTTTCAAATCACCTGTGTCATGTTTTGGATATCTAGCTATCCACCAATCATAAGTTTTAATTAGTTTATCCTTATCCATGATACGGAGGTACCAATCTAAATTTGTGTATATGCCGACCTCATATCCGCCATTTCTAAGTATTTCAGCTTCTGTGTCAACAATAAGTGTAAGCATGTCTTTAGAAAGGTGTTCTATTTTCTTATCTTCAAGATCTAACCAGATACCTCTTTCTAGTTTTCTTCCATGTAATGTTCTTAACATATCATTTGCTTCACGAATTGCGCTAGGTACATCCTTTGCAATAACATATAAATATGTACCTTTCTGCAATCCTAAAGCATCTGCTTGCATATAATTATAATCAAATCTGCTATCTGGTTGATGAGTTGTTTCTCCCATTGCTTTTATAATAGCAAATTGAATTCCTTGATTCTTAACCTGCTTCCAATCTATGAATTCTTGATGTCGAGATACATCAATTCCCCACATACTAGTTTCCTCCAAAAATAAAAAGCCTAACACATCTTGTGTTAGGCTATATAACGATTTGTTGACAGTTACACTATTACTCTAACATTGCCATCATTCTTTGTTGCTGAAGGCAGACCGTCATATGCAGATTGATTCATTGAATAGAATTTAACTCTACTGAAATTGTCATAAATGTATTTGATACTGCCTGTTATTGTTCCATCACCAATACCTGTAATGCTTGTACTACCCATGTTAACGTTTCCTGTAACAACTTTAACAAATTTTTCGACAGTAGTCGTTTTAAGTGTAGCACTTTCATTATCTAAAATAGCAACAAGGTCATCAGATGTAGGAGCATTAGTTGTTGGTAATTCTGAATATCTAACACCCATTTGATATCTCCTTTCTCATCTGTTAGTCAAGTGGATGTCCATAGAGCTCTTCATAACATTCACGTGTAACTTCCTGATATTTTGCAGGAACATTATCGATAGTAAAACCATCACCACGGTGGATCTTTCTTGCATAAATATAACCGAATGTTTTCATAATATTCAACCTCCAATCATTTCAATAATTGCAGCTGTTGCATCTTGAAGCTCTTCAATCTCCTTGTTTGCATCGATAAGTTGCTCTTCAACTGACTTCTGTGCAACGTGCACAACGATTTGTTTTAGATCAAACACAATTGACTTGAATACTATATATCCTGTATAATCTTCATCATCAACAGTTATTACATTGCACTGTGCACTAAAATCAGCTGCAACTTCATCTAGATCAAGTTTTCCTTTATTCATTATAAATGTAATTGACTTAGGAGCTGATCCATTGTTGAAATTTACTTCTACATCTGAATAAGTGTGTCCATTAATTTTTACTACGCTCATCTGTAGTTCCTCCTTGAATTTTTTAATTAGAAAATGATTGCCTTGAAATTAACTGTTGTTTCAAGTGGTTTACTAAATTCAAACCACACTTGCCCTGCACTTGCTGTCATATTTTTAATTGACACAAATGGATTAGAATATAGATCTATTGTAGACCCATCAGTTATGTGACCTTCATAGATTATACCACTTGTATTGCCTGCACCTATTGATGTTGTACCTATCCAACAGATATTATCCATTGCAATATTAACATTTCCGTCTCTATAAGAACTTTCTACATTACCTTTAACACCAGTCATCTTAGCACTGAATGTAGTTCCTGAAAGATTTAATCCTGTTCCTGCTGAGTATGTTGTATCTTGTGTAGGCGGTGTATATCCAAGTGCATCTGTTACATTTCGCTTTGTTACACTAAACTGAGTTCCTGAAAGAGTAATATTTGCTCCAGCTGAATAAGTTGTATCTTGACCAGGTATTCCTAATGCTGTAATATCACCTTTCTGAACAGCAGATGCTCCTGTTACATGACCTTCAGAATTGGTTGTTATCTTGTAAAAACCTGAACTAAATGCTGAACCTTTAGCTGAAGCATGGTCATATGCAACTTTACCTCGATCTCCATAATAAGCATTTGTAGAAGATTCACCAAGTGAAGGTAATGTTAAAGTAGTTGTTCCTTTACCATTGACATGTCCTTGTCCATCATAACTAACTGTAGGTAAATTAAAAGCTTCACCGAATGAAAGTCCCTTTGTTCCAGTACCTTGAGCTGTTCCAGCTGCAATTGAATTACTATGATTAAAAGTTGTACCTGATAATGAAAGTCCTGTTCCGGCTGAGTATGTAGTATTCTCACCCGGAATGCCTAATGCTGTTATGTCACTCTTAACTATATCAGTTACACTAGTTACATGTCCTTCAGAATTTGTTGTAATCTTTGCAAATCGAGAAGTAAATGCAGATCCTTTAGCTGAAGCATGGTCATATGCAACTTTGCCTCGGTCTCCGCGATATGCTGTTGTAGATGTTTCACCTAATGATGGAAGTGTTAATGTTGTAGTGCCTTTTGAAGTGACATGACCTTGTGCATCATAGCTAACACTAGGTAGATTAAAACTGCTTCCAAACGATAATGTAGAAGTATCTGACCCTTTAGCTGTTCCAGCAGTAACTGCATTTGAATGATTTATTGTGCCGTTGTTAAGTGAAATACCTGTTCCTGCTGCTATACCGATATTATTTCGAGCATTCTCTTTCTGTTGTTCTGTCAATCCTTGATTAGGTTCAAATGAAACACCCGTACCGTCTATAGTAACTTTACCATTAGCATCTGATGTCACTTTAACTATATCAGAACCTACAAGATTTACTTTAGTTCTGACAGCATAATCATCTGTTATGATAAGATTTGTTTCACCGTTATTTGTTGCTTCGTTTCTAGGTCCATCTTTTCCTGCGTAGAGACGAGTTATCCAATGCGTATTCGGATTGCGAGGCATTGTCATTGTAGTAACACCTTTTTCAGTGACGTGCCCCTCAGAATCATATTTTATGAATGGAATTGTAAATGGCTGTTCCCATTCTAATATCTTGTCATCATCGCCTTTAGCTGTTCCGGCAGTAACTGCATTCTTGTGATTGAATGTATGGTCTACTAACACTAAACCTGTTCCGGCTCTGTATTCGCCTCCAAGATTTATCCATGTGTTAGTACCATCGTCCCATAGCCACATTGAAGCTGGACTATGTCCTATATCAACATATATAACACCAGGTTGCCCTGTTTGTGGAAGTCCTTCCACAACTCTAACACCTGTAATAGCTCTTCTTATATTAGCTATATCATAAAAACAAGCATCTTCATCTGCAAGATAAATGATTTGCCCATTTATGATTTCAAGTTCATTAAGTTTTGCACGTGGACATGTAGTGAATTTAACATCCATAATGTATGGGCCTCCTTGTTTACTCTGATATATAAGGTATTAGCTTCAAAGCAAATAACTCTTCATTGCATTAACTTAGCCTGTTGTTTTGTTAACTTTATTTACTGACATTTTCTTTATCCCTCTTAATGATTGATTTGATAAGTTACCATGAAAAAAGCACCAACCTTTTACAGTTGATGCTTTTAAAAGCAAATTGTTATGTTATCTCTACCTTATAAAAAGTAAGGAGATTGTTTTCTTGCTTTCTTTTGCTTTAATCGTTTACGCTGTGACTTAAGCAGTTAATTAATAATATAAGTTGCTGTAAATCTAATAAATTCGCCAGATGTAAGATTAGCTCCTGATTGAATACCACCAGATGGAGCTAATTGTAAATTCTTACAACTGCTGTAAGTGTTAAATGAAACAATCTGAACATAGTGTGATGGTCTGAAACCCTCAGGAACAGTAAGAAAATCTGTCCAAGTATTAACTGCTTCGCTTAATGTCCCTGCAAAGTATAGTTCGACTACTTTCCCATACTTTCGTAATCCATATGCTGTAACTGCTGAAAAAGAAACAAGTCTTGTGATATCTCCCGCTTCAACAGTTAATTCTTCTGTCAATTCCTTATTAGTCTTAGCATAAGGTACATATGTATCATCAGCAATTGAAACTTTACGAATCATAGGATAAATGCGTATTCCTCCTGCATCTGTTCCTTTGTAGATCCAAATGTAGCACTTGATAGTAGTGTCAGAATCTATAGTGAAATTTCTATAGTTTCCGCTGTTAACAGTAGCTAATCGATTATTATTTGTGTCATCAATAACTAGCTCGATTGGATTAGTCATTGTGACACCACTTGATACAACATAACTTCCTGCAGGAAGTACTGTAGTAGTTGTCAGCATGGCGAGTGAAGTATCAGGAGAAGCTGTTCCTGTAACAACTATACTACCGTCTGATTGTGGTGTATATGTAACCTCGTTCCATGTGTAAGTGCTAGTGAGTGACGGTAACAGATTCTTACTTGCATAAACATTAAGAATGTCATTTACTTCAGACTGATTAGCTTTGTCATCAACAGCAGCCTTAACAACTTTATTCTGAACAGGGTTAGTACTTGAATCAGATAGAGCTGAGTCAACTGGTAAAATATCAGACTTGATTGCAAGCTGATTAGAAGAACTGGCAAGAGTTGGAACAATTCCTGCAATCTCATCAATTGCATCTTCTACAGTACCGATTGTTTGACTTCCAATAGTAACCTGAGAAGTAAGCTGCTTATCCTGTTTTGCTGCAAGCAATGTATTAATTTGAGTTTCAGTTAAGAAATCTGCAATTGCAAGTGAAAGCTGAGAAGTTGTAACATAATCGGAAAGATCCATCTCAGTTGTTCCAATCTTGACCCAAGCATTATTGATGTAAACATACTCATCATAAACATTTACACCACTTTGCTTAAGAAGGTAAATTGTAGTTGAACTGATGTCTGACACAGGAAGTGCATTTACAACTTCCATTGTAAGTGTGTTGATAGATCCGATGAGTTCTCTTACTTCTGCTTTGTTATAAACATCAGTCTTGTTGTAGTAATTAACAAGATCTGAAACAGTTTTATCTACCTTTGCTGAGAGCGCATTATAAACTGTTTTGTTTGCAATAGGGTTCTTAGAAGTAGGAGACAAGATCTGGTCTGTAGCAGGAATTCCAGCAAGGAGAACTTCCTGAGAGTTTGTCTTGTCATTATATTTTATACTCATTTATCTTCTCCTTTCTTTATACAATTCCAACTTTGATTAGTTGCATTGTAATGCCAACCTTGTTAACATCAGTATTAAGCATTTGTTTCCAAACTGACGCTCTTGTAAATGTTCCACCAGAGTGAGTTGCAATTTTACCTACTGATTTAGTCTCTGTTCCTGACCATGATCCTTGCCATAAACCGCAACCATCAGTATAGTTATAAAACGAAAACGATGAACTTTCTCCATTCCGTATTCGATAAGAAATACTATATTTTCCAGCAGGAAGATTTGCAATAGAATGCGTAACACTTTTGTCTACTCCAGCAGTGAATGATAGCTCTGTTGCAGCATTCTCATAAATAGCACCTAATGTATTTATCTTAGATAAGATTGCATCATATACAGCATTACTAGTTACAGCTTTCATGCTACCATCAGTAATACTGTCAATCATGTTAGCTGAAATCTTATCATCAACAGCAGATTCAAAATCAGTAGGTAATGAAATTTGAAGTGCTTTAATGATGTAGTTAACACCAAGTTGCTTACCGTGTGTGGTTGTACCCTTGCGTCCGGTATCTGTACCAGTTGAATACGAAGCACCGTTCTTCCAATACATTCCAGTACCTAACTGACCGCCATTTGTGCCCGCTGCTACGGTATTAATGATCAGTCCATCGCTTGGGCCGGGATGTGTATGACTCTGCATCTGATCGTCTTTAAATCCACCAACACTATAAGTATCATGTGTAGCAATTCCTGATCTAGCAGAAGTTCCAGAACCTACTGGTACAACCTCACGCATATCTGGAATATTAAATGTAGTGCTGCCATCACCTGCACCAAATGATGTTCCAATAACTGCAAACAATTCAGCGTAGGTTGTTCTTGAAATAGATTGACCTTGGCAGAGGAACCAACCGTTCGGAGCTGTATCACCTCCGAAAGGAATGATACTTCCTATCGGGTTATCAGCATACGTAGTTCCGCCTGCAAGGAGGTCTAATGTACCTGAGTTATTTTTATATACACCCATTAGATTTTGTTTCCTCCTTTTTGTGAAAAATTGTATTACTCTGCTGTTACATATGTTGCTGAGATATAACAGTCACCTGCGGCTGGTAAATACAATTGAATGTTGCCGCTAGTGTAGAACCATATGCTGCCGGTCGACGAATAAGGAGCGGAATGCGCTGTAGCAAAACCTATAGCATATGAATTAGCTGGACGATAACCGACAGGCGCACTTCCTAAGGATACTGCGGCACCTGTTACATTTGTTAACTCTCCATAAACTGTGACAACCTTACCTGTTCTCTTGAAAGTAAGTGTTCCTGTTGCATTGCTAACTGTAACAGTAGCAGTTGTAATCTGGTTAATCAAATCATAAACTGCATTTGATGTAATTGGACGCATATCCCCGTTAGTAACTGCATCAGTAACACTCTGTCCAGCTGCATCATCAGTGATGTTAACAATCTGATACTGAGCTTTTTCTACTTGAGAGAGTGCATTCCATTGAGCTGTAGTTCCTGTCCAGGATGTTTCATAAGTTGACAAGTCTACATCAGCTGTTGAAATAAGAGTCCAAGCAGCTTCGGAAGAGCTGTACTGGTATATTCCACCTTTTTCATAATCTTCTGTAGTTGTACCTACATATAAGATTACATCTCCGTCAGACGGAGTTGTCGGAATAGCTGAAACTACCTTCAATCCTGCATTCGCCATTGCAGCAGCTACATCAGAAGCAGTTGCAAGTTTGTTTGAAATAGAAGCTGTAGACGGAACTACGTCCTCTACATCATCAAGTCTTCTGTCAAGTGATCTTGTTTCACCTGTTACATCTTGAATTGTTGCAAATTTATTTGAGCTTGATGCATTTGACGGAACCATTGTCTTCAGGTCTGTTACTTCTGAATAGAGAGCTTCTGCATCTGCTACTTCGTAAAGTTTAAACGCTTTGTAACGTACTGTACGAGTTCCAGTATAACCTATAATATTTGCCCAACATGCAGTAAAACCTGTAGAAGCTTTTGTTCTTGCATGTAATGACATTCCTGTCCACTGTGATTCATATGAAAAGATAACTTCATATTCGTCATCCGGCATTGCATCAGAAAATGTAACATCTACGTTACCTTCTTTAACTGTTCCATCTAAAGTAACCTGAAATGTTCCTTCTCTAGTAGCAACAGCTCCGGTTTCTAGATTACCTCCGGGAGTCATCCCGGAGACTACATGGCTCGCGCCATTCTTATCAATATATTTGATTGACATAAGAGGTTTGTTTCCTCCTTTCTAAGAAAATTGGTTAAGCTAAAGGAATAACAAAATTAAATTTGAAATTATCTGCAGTATTACCAGCAAAACTGGCGATTGACATTGTACTGCTATTTTGTGCCCAGGTAACTTGTCCAGCATTTCCTGAAACTGAACCCATTGGAGCCCTACCATACATGATCGCTGACTCGCCTATAGCAGAAAAATCAAATAAATTACCAGAAGTACCAACAGTATTCTTTGTTTCTCCCATTACGAAAAGTAGATTTCCTAATTTATACGCATTGATGATATTACAATTTGAAGTATTAGTAAGCTGAGAAGTAACATCAACTGCATTCACTTCAGTTTCATCATCAGTAATAGCAACAAGAACATTCTTCGGATAAGAACCTGATTGAACTGTAGCTTCCCATTCTGCTTTAGTTCCTACCCACACACGTCCTTGTGATATTGCTTCAAGAGAACCTGTTGTTGCATTGTATTTGTTTATACTCAAAAGCTTATTCCTCCTTTCGAGAAATTTGTTTTTGTATTATTTTTTTTTGTTAAACTTATGAAAGGTCCAGGTCAAAGCTTTTTAATGCAATGTACTCTGACATGGACAAAAGAGCGGTTAAGCTCTCCTTTATCTTACTCGTTTTGATTTTAGGACGTATTGGTTTGTACCATATGAATAGTAGATATTATCACCATCGGTCCAGATGTAGTCAGTATAAAGATCTGTGATGCCAGACCATGTCTTACTTGTCCAGGTGCTTGTAGACTTGTTTAGGACGTACTTGTCTGAAAAATAGATATTCGTTCCAACAGTCCAAATACCACCACCAGTAAATCTTGTGATGCCAGACCATGTCTTTGTAGACCAAGTGCTTGTAGACTTGTTTAGGACGTACTGGTATGATAAATCACCTTCTGAAGAATAGATGTTATCTCCATCAGTCCATATAGACACACCCATCAAACCTGTAATGCCAGACCATGTCTTACTTGTCCAGGTGCTTGTAGACTTGTTTAAGACATATTGGTATGTGTTATTTGAATAATAAATATTATCACCATCGGTCCAGATGTAGTCAGGATAAAGATCTGTGATGCCAGACCATGTTTTAGCTGTCCATGTACTTGTAGACTTGTTTAAGACGTAATTGACTGATCCATATGAATAATAAATGTTATCACCATCAGTCCAAATACTATTACCATAAAAATCTGTAAAGCCAGACCATGTCTTAGCCGTCCAAGTGCTTGTAGACTTATCTAAGACATATTGGGTAGATGAACCTACTGAATAATAAATATTATCACCATCAGTCCAAATATTAAGACCATTAAAACTTGTAAGACCATACCATGTTTTAGCTTCAAATGTACTATTGCCAATAGTAGGCTTCAACTTAGTACTTCCGAGTGTAACACCACCACCAGAAGGAATACCTTCAATCTCATCAGGCATCTGGGAAGGAGTTAAGGTTGCGCTTTTTCCTGTTTTACTTCTTATAGCATCTGCAATAGATGTAAATGTATCTGTTAAAGCTGACATATGCTTCCCCTCCTTCCTTAATATCCTTCGTTGAGTGCAGATGTTATCATAGCATCAACATAATCATAAACTGCATTACTTGTAACAGGATTCATATTACCATCAGCAACTGTATCAACTACTACCATGTCACCACCGGCAATATCATCTGTAAGATTTACAAGTGAATACTTTGCTTTCTCTGTAGCACTAAGATCGTTCCATTCAGCTGTTGTACCTACAAATGTAAATGGAAGTAAATCAGGGTCTGTTGTTACTTCTTTATTTGCATCAATTTCAATACCATCACCAGCTGTATATGGAATTGCTGTAACCTTTGTTTGATTGTTTGTGCTGTCATCAGTTACTGTAAAGCCTTCAAACTTAAGACCTTCTCTCTGTGCTAATCCACCACTTTCGTTTGAAATAGCATGACCAGGAGCACCTTCTTCTACATAAGTTGTATCATCTGTGATGTTAATGAAGTCGAATGCTGCTTGCTGAGTTGAACTAAGTGCATTCCATTCTGCTTGAGTTCCAACGAATTGAGTTGAGCTGATTTCGCCATTGTTTATTGCAATTCCGAAACCGGCTGAATAAGCTTCTCCAGCATCTGCGTTGACCCATTTAGAAGTAGCAGAATCCCATTTAATGGATTGTCCATTCTGAACATTTGTGATTTGTACATCACCGATGTCACTGAGTTCTGCAACTGAAGCTCCACCTGAAACATCAAACCAAGTACCATCACCTCTAAGGAATTTGTTTCGGTCAGCAGAAGTAGGAGTAGGCACAAGACCTGCAGCACCATCATCTTCTGAAGAAGCACCTACCATTTCTACAGGAAGTGCATCAAATACTGCACCAGAATCAACAGCATTTGTTGAACCTGAAGTTGGCTCTGTATCCCATTCAAGAACATCTTGCTTATCTGAAAGTGCTGTATAAACTGTTCCGGAATTAACAATCTTAGTAGAACCAGAAGCTGGAGCTACGTCATATTCAAGTGCATCTTGCTTGTTATTCCATGTATGCTTTTCACCTGCAGTTACAAGTGATTCAACTGTGCTTCCAGAAGCTGCTGTTTCTACTGCATATGTAGTATTAGCAGCTGCAATCGTAATTGTATCATTTGTTGTATCAGGAGTAATTATAACATTATCGCCTTCAATAAGTTCAAGAGTAGATGTTGTTGCATTAGCTACAATTACATCACTTCCGATTTTGAAGCTATCAAAAGCGTTTTGATTTACTTGGGCTCCTGCTTCAATTCCATTAAGTTTAGTGAATAATGTAGATGACAGAAGACCGTCAACAGATGTAGTAGCTAAAGGAATTGTATTAGCTGAAATTTCAATCCATGCACCGTCTGAGTATCTCCAAGCGATGTTAGTATCTGTTGTTACAACTGTCCAACCTTCTTGGGGATTAGGATATGTTGTAGCAATATCTGTATAAGTAGCAACTGCAGGTTTCCATGTCATAGATGTAACAACTTCAGAAATCTTGTTATCTACTTCTGATTTTGTATATGCATCTGAAATGTTATATCCTGCAAGAGTTGTTGCGCTGTCAGCTTTCGCATCTACAGCTTGTTTAACTACTCTATTTTCAACTGGATTAGCACTTGTAGCTGAAAGTGCATTATCAATTTCTGGAAGATCTGAATTCGTTGCAAGAAGGTTAGCTGTGCTTGCAATAGCAGGAATGATTTCAGCAACATTACTAATAGCACCTTCTACTGTTTCTGCAACTGTTGAACCAATTGCAACTGTGCTCGATAATGCTGCACTCTGCTTGTTGTCAAGTGCTGTGTAAACTCCTCCAGATGTTACTACATTAGTAGAACCAGAAGTTGGAGCTGTATCAGGGTCAATTGTGTCTTGTTTGCTTTGAAGAGCTGTATAGACTGCACCTGAATTAACTACGTTTGTTGAACCAGAAGTTGGAGCTACATCAAATTCAAGAACATCTTGTTTTGAACTATCACTTGGATGAACGTGATCTCCTCTAGCCCATGCATCAGAAACACCTGCTGAAGCTGTTCCGTTCATTGCTGGATCAGATGTATAAGGAGCTTGTGAAAATTCATAAGCTGTCTTGCCTCTATCACCACGATAAGCTGTTGTAGATGTTTCACCGAGTGCAAGTCCAGAACCAATCTGAATAAATCCTGTTTCATCCCATCTGTAAGTTGTGTTGTTAGGAAGATCAATATAAATCTTATTAGCTTCGCCTTCAATTTCTGTTTGGAATGTATCTTCTGCATAGAACTTTCCATCAAGTTCGTTGTAATAACCTTCAACAACATCTTCATATGAAGGAAGCTGAGAATCTGGAACTTTTCCTGTTGAATCAAGTTCAGCAACACCATCTGCTACACCAATTAAAGATGTATCGACTTTGTCTGCAAGAGCTGTATAAACTCCTCCTGACTGCACTACATTTGTCGATCCAGAAGTTGGAGTAGAATCAATTGTAAGTACGTCTTGCTTATCGTCTAACGCATTAGTTATGACTCTGTTTTCTACAGGATTGACAGATGTAGAAGACAACGCGCTGTCAACCGTGATATCAGGTCCTATGCCAGCTGTAGGAATGAGCACTTTGTTGACTTTGTCATAAAGACCTCTACTCATTTATTTCTCCTTTCTTGCAATAATATTCAATTGTAAGTTTTCACTGAATATGGCGGAATATGTAATGAAAGAACACAATGTGATTACATAAACCCTGTAAGATTTCATGGTATCATACAAGGTTCAATTACACATCGTTATACTAATCTAAGTAACTCATTCATTTATTGACATTTCAGTTACTTCGATGTACACTGCTATTGATTTTATAAGTTAAGAAAGGCGGACAACACTATGCAAGATAAGTATATCAATGAATTCATTGCTACTCTATCTACTAAATTAGATACTAATACACTTAAAATAGTAAAAACTACATTGGAAGTCTGGAGCGCAGACTATGACATCAAAGAAAAAGAAACTTCATTGGTTTTGATAGGTAAAGACATTTACAAAGAAATGAAAGAATTTTTAGTAACAAAACATATAGAAGGCTTTAGTGATTGCACTTTAGAAGTCTATCATAATTATATACATCATTTTCTTTCTTATCTGAATAAACCTATTAAAGATATCACTAAAACTGATGTAATCGGCTATCTATATAACAAGCAAAAATTGAGTAACATCAAAGATATTTCAGTTAACAGTATTAGAAGTTGCCTTTCATCATTCTTCGGTTGGTTAGTAGATAATGAATACATAACGTATAATCCAGTTGCACATATTAAAACTATTAAATGTGAAACTAAAACTCGACATGCTTTGACTAGTACAGAAATGGAATTATTAAGGGAATCTTGCACTAATTTAAGAGATAAAGCTATTGTAGAAGTGTTGTATTCTACAGGTTGCAGAGTAAGCGAACTTGTAAATCTTAAAATATCAGATGTCAATTTCAATAGTAAAGAAGTACATTTATTCGGCAAAGGAAAGAAACACAGAACATCTTACTTAAACGCTAGAGCATCATTAGCTTTAGCTAGATATCTAGAAAGCAGAGATTATGAAAGCGAATACGTCTTCTGTTCTATTAAGAAACCTCATAACAACTTAACACCACGCGCAATACAACTTTTAATTAAGAAACTGAAAACTGTAAACAATATTGAAAACAAATGTACACCTCACATAATAAGGCATACAATGGCAACAGATGCACTGAAAAACGGAATGCCAGTAGAACAAATACAACAGCTACTAGGACACAATGATATCAACACAACTCTTATATATGCTGAAAGTAATAAAGATGAAATAAAACATTCTCATGGCAAATATATAGTGTAAATAAAAAAATAGAGTGCAGGAACTGTTCTTGCACTCTTACTGATTAAGAATATATTGATATTAGTTAGCTCGTTTTTTTACCAAAAAACGATAGAAATACAAAGTCAATCTTCAAATGTACAACAATATACTTTATCGGATTATATAACAAATGTTAGAAAAGTTATTGATTATGAAGGAGTATTTGATGGTGGAGTATATTTGGGTTACTATTCTTCAAGTAATAATTATACAAGTATACTAATAAATGCTAGTAATAACGTATTTGTAATTTCAGCACCTTCTCAATTAAATTCATTTCCTTTAAAATTAACATTACGTTATATCAAAACAACTTGATGAATAACAATAACCAAACGGCTACAATCTATATACAGGTTGTAGCCGTTTTTTACTATATAATTAAGTTGTTTTAGTATATTGAATAGTTACATATAAATCGCTCCCAATCCAATTTGGATGGTTATTTTCTAAGTATAATAAACTTCCTTGTGTATACATTCTTATAGTATAATTACCGAATACAGGTAATGGTATACATTCGTTATTGACAGTATTTAAAATCGCATTCATTATATATGACTTATCTACATTACTTGCAAAAGTTGTAGAACTTGTTCCATTAGGAACAGTTATTTTAATCGTTTTTTGGTAAATATACGAACCATCTATCCAAGTACCTACTATCTTTTCTTCTGTAGAGTAGTCTGTATCTGAGGATATGTTGAAGGAGTTTGCACTATCAGTAGACTTGGTAAATTTAATTATACAGAAACCACTTCCTATCGAAAATGATGAACCTGCACTTATCAATAATGATTGTTTATTATCAGATATTAATACTCTTAAAAAATCGGAACTAGAATAATAGTACACTCCTATAGTGTTATATTCACCGCTATTATTTATATATATTCCATCTAACCAAATACTATCAACATTTAACGAACTAACATCAATTAAATAACTACCTGCATTGTTAGTAAATTGAATTACCTTCTGATATAAAGGTTTTCCATCTATCCATTTACCAATTATCTTCTCATTTGTATCGTATAAATCCCCTTTTGCGAATTTATTAGCTAATACTTCTGGCATACCACCTAAATAGGGTAGTATCTTATTATGATAATCATTCAAATCCTTTGCTAAAATGGGTTTATCTGGATTTTGCATTGTCATTTTATTTATACCTCCTGATTTATGGATAAAACTTAACTTTTTTAATTTTGTTTTAACAAACAATGATTTTCCTTTAATTTTCTTTACAATGATATTCATAAATAAGGTTGTGATGGCGAAAGCTGTGGTAAGAGAGTGTTAACTATATTTAAGTGTGAGACACGGCTTACACCATCTTCAAAAAAAAGAGCCGACTACAATGTGTAATCGGCTCTGTGGCTCTACTAATACTCTATCATGGTTTACCATTTAGAGCAATTTTAAAAGAAATTCGTTTAAATATGAATTAACGATAGAAGCAACAGGTGAAACAAATTTATCTTCACTAAATATCAACGAAGTTGTATCAATTTTAGGTGTAATTTATTCTAACGATAACCAATATTGTTTTCCTCTTGGATTTGATGATAAAGATAACTTTAAAGCATCTGCATATTATAATAGAAATACTAAAGCTTTAGTTATGAGTGTAAATAATTTCACTTTACAAAAAGCAGTAGTAACTATTCAGTATACTAAATCATCTTCATGATGTGGTTTTGGTATATTGAACTATAAGTGTCCATTCCTTATTTCGATGGTTGCTATCAGAACAACAAAAAATGCCATTACCATCTATCCAAATATCAAAATATTCATTATGATTACCACCAAAAGTATTACCACTAATTGCTCTATTACTAGAAGAACCTTTCATTATGCCCCATGCATTTATGACTTCTGCAACATTAGAAGAAGTAAATGAACCGCAACTATTATAATCACCACTTCCTGTAGATAGTCCTGTTATCGTTTTTTCATATATAACCGAGCCATCTATCCACTCACCTACAATCTGTTCTTCTGTAGAATACTTGTGATACCTCGATCTGCAAGACGGCAACGGTGTTACAATGTCATCCATTTCACCGCTTATAAGTTTGTTGAGT